>Ga0209777_10002157_pt1 | contig 26588 bp, 33 predicted proteins | sample FrelakmetHBP12HB_FD_187147 | JGI IMG/M metagenome (GOLD analysis project Ga0209777, IMG submission 187147) | Freshwater lake sediment microbial communities from the University of Notre Dame, USA, for methane emissions studies -HBP12 HB (SPAdes)... | ecosystem: Environmental > Aquatic >... | reverse complement strand
ATTGTTGTATTGTTTGCATGGGCACCTATTATGTTAGTACGACTACTCACTATGCAAAAGATTGATTTGAATTCAATGTATTTGATGTTTTTTGGTGTAGTTGGATATCGTAACATAGACGGAGGTCGTGTTCAAACCGACGGATATTTAGCACAAATAAGTCACTGGTTTTATGCTACTTATGGATATGAATTCATGCATTTTCCCGATTATGTACTACGAAAATGCTATCTATGTGATATTGTGGGAGACTTTATGAATTTAGTATACGATTATACCATCGGTATCATGCGTATCTTTGAAAAACCAATTGAAGATTTGACCAAATCTATGCCTTATTTCTGGCACGGTACCTATTTGGATATGATGTTTGGAAAATCGGTATATCCACCTATGGATGGCGAATTTAGTACTTATTTACCACCTATGCCAGACCCCCGTTTAGGTCAACCATATATGAATCATTCAAGTGGATATACAAACTAATATTGGAACATACAACTTTACACCTTTCAGCATTGAAACACGCCGATAGAATATTTTTAGAAACAATATAAAAATATTCTATTACTAATTTTTAATGACTACAATGCACTTTAATTATCTTGAAAATGAACATTGTTCCTACGAACTAAATAAAGGTATAAGAATACATTTTGAATGTGTGGAACCAAATACTGCCCATATGTACTTTACGAATGCAGATGGGCATTATATTGATGTTCCAAAAGGATTATTTAAAGTATATCGGCATATTACAGACACGGATAAAGTAATTCATGAAGTGACTGACCCGTTATCTGAAAAAATGCGTCATAAAAAAAGAACGGGATACATTTACACATATTATTTATTGAACCCAAATGAAGAATACGAAATATGTCGCAAGCATACGATTATGGGTTGCGAAATGTATAATGATGGAGACCATTTTCTTACAGACTTGCGAATTGTGCCTAAAACTTGCTGTAAAATGGTGAATCATCGTTTGGTTAATTATAAAAAACATTTTTAGATGTGGTATCCGTAGCAGAATGGAGGATAACCACGCATATTCAGAAGGACGACTCTGCGAAGCGTGGAGTCCAGAGGAATATGACAAACTCATTCGGTAACGAAGTTACCTGCTGAGTTAGTTGTATTAGGTGACCGAAGGTCACTGTGCGAAGGACTTCGTCCATCTGACCAAAACCCTATATCTGAATCATTGATTGAAAATTTATGTTACTGTTTTCGTTTGGATAACCAATGGGATTACATACAAATGGAATCCCATGTATGATAACATTAGAAGGTGTATGTGTATGACCATAAATCCAACATTTGATTTTATGTTTGTTTGTTTCAATCAATCCATCCATATCACAATAAAACCATTGATTGTATGGGAGCATACGGGGAGTTTTGTACTTGATATCAATCAACGAATTAGAAGGCATGTGATGCGTAATAACGATACAATTATCGTTATTTTGTAATGTGTCTTCTAGAAAATCAACACTTAACATATTCAATCTATTGTATTGAATATAGTCAAAATTCGGAATTTTATATATGTCATTTATTTCGTATGTCGGATTGGTAATTTTAGACCATAATGTAGTACCAATAAAACAATGATTTTTATATATTTCATGATTGTTGTTCAAAAAACTAATATTATCAAATTGTTGAAAATAATGTTTCATAAAATCATTTGTTTCTTGCATCGTTTTTGTTTTATGATAATATTCATGATTTCCGGGAATAATGAATGTTTTTGTGAAATTTGAACTTATAAATTTCATAAAGGTATCATAATTGGTTTGATAAGGATTTCCAATGTCTCCTGCTAATATGCATATTTCGTCCTTCTGACCCGGTGGAATTTTTTGAATAAATTGATTTATTTTATTGGGTACAATAAATTCTAAATGTAAATCCGAAATATATCTGAGATTGAGTTTCATATTCTTCTGTACTCCTACGTCGTCCTTCAGAATATAGTTGTTATATTATTATATCAATTTTTACTGCTTAGTATTATTTACACCTTTTCTAATTACACCAACCGAAAAGAAAATGGGACTATATAGGTGAATGAGTTGTCTTTATATTTTTGTCACAAAAATATAAAGATTTGTTACCATTATTTAACAAGTTGATATATTTGTATAGATAATGTATTCATTAAAATATAATAGATTAATTTTTTATATAATTTCAATAAAAAATAATAATAATCGGCGTTTGAATTATAAAAAGGTGTAAAGGGTTTTTATTTTGCCCTCAGGCAAAATAAAAGTCGTAGGTTCCTTTATATTAGCGCTTCCAATTTTTACCACAATCCAAACAAGTAATAAATATAGTCATTTGTTCATCCGCAGAACGTGTAGCCATTTCATAATAAATTGTTTTCTTTGATTTACATCTACTGCATGTATACATGTCCGTATTTGCTTGTATATTGCAATTCAATTTAGACGCATCACGCATCATTTTACGTTCAATCAATTCTTTCCATTTACCTGGGTTCATTTCATGATGACTCATGAATGCAATTTGTTGGGGTAAAATTTCCTTGGTTTTTAATTTTTCTAATAAATCTTCTGATTTCAAATTAATATATACACTTCGTAATTTATCCATATACAAATACACAAAACTGGCATTGTCCCATTTTTTTACAATTTGTTTGCTTGTCGCTTCTTGAATTGCATAATTATAAATTCCCTTTTCAATGTTTCCACAACAGGTTTGTATGTTGGCAAGAAAATCATCGGTTTCTGTATCTTGTTTTGTCAAAGACAAAACAAGTTTGTTACGAATATTCACACGAAATACTTCTGGTTCATGAATAACATACATTATGTATTGGGTAAATAGTATAGATACTGTGATAGTTTTATATAAATTTGCATTGTATAAAATCAATTTTATTCGTCTTCAACCTCTATTCTTGGAAATATTCTTCTTCAGTTAATTCTTCCAATAAATCGGTTCTAGCATCTTTTTCACTTTCTTCGGAAGAAAATAATGCGGGTTTGTCTGATTTTTTTTTGTTCTTTTTAGGTTTTTCATTGACTACTGTAGATTTTGTATAAGGTCTTCTGTTTTTTTTCAGTATTTCCTTGCTTATATTGGATTCTTCTTCTTTCATTAATACTGCGGCTTTTGAAACAAACGTTTTTGATTTACCGTCCTTTTTCTTACTCACTGTTTTTGTTTTTTTTACTTTAGACTTAATGATTGGTATAGAATCATCGTCGTCATCCTCATCCTCGTCGTCATCCTCATCCTCGTCCTCATCCTCGTCCTCATCCTCATCCTCGTCCACAATAAAATCATCCTTAACATAACCTTCTTTGGTAAATTTTGTGTTTGGATCCGCGAGAATACGCAGGTCTTCTTCATCTATTTCTTCTTCCTCTTCATCGGAATTTTCACTAATATCTTCAAATCCACCAAATAATTTTTCATATAATTTTTCCCATTCGGTCAATGATAAATCACAAATTTTCTCATCTCCTTTAACTCGTCCTGTCGGACGAGTTTCTGAAGATGGCTCCGAACCTACAAACCTTTGGTTTTCCGGTACGTCGTCTCTGTCCGCCTCTTTGTTTAACAACAAACAGTTTCCAAAAAACAACGCTGAATCAATCGGTGGTGGAAAATCATATTTGTTTTCCTGACCAGCTTTTCCTTTGGATTTACCATATACATGTATTTGATTACTTGTTAAATATGGAAACACGGCAATTTTACCAAAATCAGTGGGAGTTTTGAATCCCGCTTTTTTATATAATTGGTCTTCTTCACATGATTTTACAGTAACTTCTTTAATGATACCCGTACGTTCTACGATTAATATAACAGGCATTTTGTTACGATAACTTTATGAATATATGCATTAATTTTTATATCATTTTGTATTGTATAGAATATACATAAAAATGAAAAAATCTAATAAACAAAAACGGTTCCATATTCACCGACAAAATAAAACAAAAAAGAAATTGGGTGGTGTTGCTCCAATTATACTTGTATTAGAAAATTTACCCACCATTATTACAGGTGTTTCTAAAGGATTTAGTATTGTAATGGAATGGATTGTCACCGCAAACAAAACCATTGATAATTATAACACGATAAAAAAAATAATAAAACCGAAAGCATCCAATGACGAAGAAACAAAAAAACCTGCCGTGGTTTCACCACCCGAAACAAAAAAACCTGCCGTGGTTACAACAAAAAACAAACGTAAATAATCCGTAGATTTCTTTACGTTTGTTTTTCAATGGTTCAACCACAATATATGAATATATGAATGTTTTAGCACAAAGTATAGGGTCATGGTTTTGGAAAATTTGTATTTTTCTTGGTATAATATTTTTATTACATCAAATATTCTTGTATTTGAAAGAAACGTTTACCACTCCTAAAAAAACAAACATAATTCAATTACATAAAAATCAATACAATGAGATTGAAAAAATGATAAAACACCAAGAATATAACCAAAATCACGAGAAAAGTTTGGTAAGAGAGACGAATAGTATTCAAGAAGAAAATATGCTATCCGAAGAACAAAAAAAATATCTTGCAAATTCTCTATTAAAACTATTAGATAATACTTCAAATTAGGTCTGGGGCTGTAAGCCTCCAACAACTAACTTAGTAGGTGACCTACGGTCACCGGAAAAGTTTGGTCAGAGGATTGGCGAAGCCAGAGAAGTCCTTCTGGTAGCAGAATGACCAAACTTGTATTTTTTTCTTGATTTGTTTGCTAACATAAATGCTTTTTTTTTATGATTACAACCCCGGTTGATTATATCATAATCAACCGCGGCGGATTTTCCAGAAGTGATTGAACTCGCTAATCGTGCTAATCCCCATGATTGTGCGGTTTGATTCGGTCGTGAACCCGATGAATAATAGGCACCTTCACCTTTTTTTACAATATGTTTCAATGCTGATATTGTACAACCTGTTTTTTGTGCTAATTCTCTATTCGGTGTTATGTTTTGTATATGATATATTTTACGAGCATTGGCTACATGTTTGGATGGTTTATTTTTACAAGAGGGTACCTTTTTGCGTGTATAATATGTATGTTTTTTGTACATTTTTTTTGACTTTAATAACATATTCAATTGTTTCTGTTTGTCTTTTTTTGTTAAATTTTGTGGTATATATCTAATTGGAAAATTCATATATAGTAGTAAAAGAATATAAAAATAAATTAGATAATCATATATAATAAAATAACAATATTAGCAATGTACTCATGCAATAACGCACCTATGAATTTTGGTTCAGAACGAACCGAATTATTATTAAAAAAAATGCAAGAGATTCCACCGATTGAACTTTCCTATGAGACATATTCTTCTCATAAGAAAGAATCTGTACATGTACAAAAATCAAATAACCACGCATATTCAGAAGGACGACGTAGGAGTCCAGAGGAAAATGAAGTATATCATATTGGATTGTTAATTCCCAAATCAAAAAAATATGTTGCTTGGTTTACCTTTCTTGGAGAAGAAGACGTTTGTATTTTATTAGAACTTAATCGTGAAAAACAAATTGTAAATCATAAAATCATACAGGTGGATTTTGATAAAACCAAACCACATTTAGCTTTAGGCACATTTTTGTACGGTTCCATGGTTCAAAATTTTTTTATTGTAGAAGATGTATTGATGTATAAATCATTTTCATTACGTAAATTATGTTTTGGACAACGTTTTGCCATTTTATCTCATATATTGTCGGATATATCTAACGTAGGAAATGATGTCTCAACTTCTCTGGCTTCGCCAACCCCGACATCCCTACGAAACTCCCCCGTCCTTCGTTCCGTAAGGACTGGAGAGTTTTCGTCTAATTCTTTTTTTGTATTACCCATCATGTTTGATATTCATTTAAAATCTGAAAATTTTGGTCATATTATAAAAGACAAAATACAACAAGCAGCTTATCCTATACATAACATTCAGTATCGTTCTTTTACAAAAATTATACCATATGTGAATTATGAAATATATTCTTATGTAGCTCATTATGAACACGACACTTCGCGCGTTTTCGGTCAGAGGGTTTCCTCTACAGGCTGTGCCCGTAATCCGAGTAGCTTTCCCATAATACAACTAAATTCAAAGTTTACGAATCAAACGATAAACAAACCATCTCATTTTCAGAAAAATACACAAGAACCTTACAATAGAGAACGGTCTACCTTTGTAGTTTCTGCCGATGTACAATCCGATATATATAATTTAATTCATATTGATGGAAAATACCATACAGATGTTGCCTATATTCCAAATTATAAAATTAGTGTGTTTATGAATTCTCTGTTTCGTACCATCAAAGAAAATGTGAATTTAGATGCAATGGAAGAAAGTGACGATGAAGATGATTTTAATGATATACGCTTTGAAAAATATGTAAATTTAGAAAAACGCATTTCTATGGAATGTATTTATCATAAAAAATTTAGAAGATGGATTCCTGTTAAAAAATTAGACGAAAACTCTCCCGTCCTTACGGAACGTATGGATGGGAGAGTTTCGTAGGGATGTCGGGGGTTGGCGAAGCCAGAGTGGTGGAGATATCAGACGAAAATAACTGATAGGAAAACTCCCCGAATAGTGTATAGTATAAGATAAAAAATGTATTTGCAAAATTATTTTGTAGAATTTTTTGGTACCATGTTTTTCGTATATATCGTTTTAGCCACAGGTAATCCTCTTGCGATTGGTGCTGCCTATGGTTTAACTGTTTTATTGACACGCAATATATCCGGTGGTCATATCAATCCTGTAACCACCATTGTCATGTCTTCTGCTGGACAAATTTCATCATCCGATGTAATTCCATATTGTTTAGCTCAAGTATTTGGTGGATTGTTTGCCTTGGAAATATTTAAACAAGTAAACCATTCAAGTACTTTATTTGATAGTATCAAATTGAACAAAAACAACAATGAAGAACAGGGTGGAAAAAAGAAATAAAAGGAATCATATAATTACTATAGTATCTACAGTAATTATCATGTTTACATATAATCAATTCACCATTTATTTAAATGCTCCCGCAACTATTTTTGAAAATAATACCAAAATAAAAAATTTAGGCATTAAATCGTATTTCTCTTCCTCTTCGGAACCGATTGCAGCGATTCAACACGGTGATATCATTCTGTTTATTTACGGTAATGTATTCAATTTGAACAAAATCAATACCAACCGTTCCAATCCATGGCAAGCCCTTTTAGATATTTATCAAGAATTCGGAATTGACTATTTGTTACAAGTGATGGATGGAGAATTTACCATGATTTTGATAGACCAACGTGTAGAATTGGACGAAGCGAAAATCTATGTGGTAGGCGAATCTGTCGGTATTCTTCCCATTTATACATCCATCATACAATCCACCGGAAATGAATCCATATACGTATTATCTACCGAAAACGCTGCATCTATTGAAAGTAACGACAAAATCATTTTTGGTAATCATGCACAAACATTAGTATCTTTAGGTACATATCACGTATATTCTTTGTTACGAAAAACGCACGCCGTATGGACATTTGATCCACTAAAAAATATACATACTCATTATTTATTTCCAAAAATTTCCTATTTTTCTAAAAACGTGTTGCAACATTTTCAGGATTACTTAAAAAAACAGTTTATGAATTCTATTCATAAACGTTTTGAAAACGACACGACGACCACCCGTGTGGTTTGTATAGGAGCACCGGATGATTTTGAATATATTAGTATGAAACGCATTTTACAACAAATATGTGAAGACCGTGGAATTGTTTTGGAAGAATATGAAATCATTACCTCCATAGAAGATAATATTTCAGATCATACACGCGTATTTATGTCTACGGGTATCTTTTTTTCCGAGGAAGCAAATACGGAAAATGTCTCTACATCAACCGTAAGAAAAATGATGCAATCGGATTATGCATTTCGCAAGAAACTAGATGATTATGTAAAAAATACGTTGATTCCTTTATGGCATCATAATGTAAAAAAAGGTATTTATGTGGAATTTCCTTGGATGAATTCTCAGTGGTTGAGTACCTTTTTATTTATTGGATTTTGGAACCCAAAGTTCTAACAAGTAGGTTCCTTTATAATAATTTGTTGTAGGGTGTTATAACATGTCCAATATATTATTAATCAATGAAGAAGAAGCCTCTGGAAAAATAAACATTGACGATTTGTACGATACAAACATGAAACGTGATTTACGTCAAGTTGTTTTGTTTAATAAAATGTTGAATCGTCTTCACAAACGAATCAATACCATTTCACGTACCCGAAAAAATGACAAACATGCCTGGTTTACAGTTCCTGATTTTTTGTTTGGAGAACCCATGTACAATCAATCCGATTGTATTGCCTATTTGGTATCTAAAATGGTAGACAATGGATTCCGTGTCCAATACATTCATCCCCATACACTTTTTATTTCTTGGGAACACTGGATACCTGCCTATGTACGAAACGAAATTAAGAAAAAAACGGGGAAAATCATCAATGAAAAAGGGCAAATAATTGGTGATACCAAAAATGGAACTACAGAAGAAACAGATACGAATGACCCGAATTCACAATTGTTACAATCAACCACCAATAATAATACTGCCACCAATACTAAAAAATATACTCCCATAGATGAATATAAACCGGCAGGTATGGTGTACAATCCTGAAATTTTTGAAAAATTGGAAAAAAAGATTACATTCTCATAAAGGAACCTACGACTTTTTGCCCTTTGGGCAAAAAACCCTTTAAAACCTCCCTTTCGTAGAAGACCCCAATGTGGACGTCATGAGTCCTCGGCAAGCAGAGCTTGCCAGGACTCCGTTGTTGCCACCTTCGGTTGCCACCTTCGGTTGCCACCTTCGGTGGCGTACTTGCTGATCGTAGAACGGTAGCATTGGGGTCAGCGCCCTTCATTCCGTATGGGCGCAACCTTGACCGACCTACGGTCAGAAGACCTTTGCGAAGCGTGGTCTTCAACCATTTGGTCGGTCGTAGGGATGATGCCGTGGTTGGCGAAGCCAGAGTAGTGGAGGCATCAGATTTATTGCAAGAATCCTTGTAATAAATATGAAAAAAATCTAAAAAATTGAATTAAAGATTTCTTCACATATACACCCTTGAACATTTAAATCCGGACAACTTATGAGTGATTTTCTCATTTTATTATAGAATATGACACATAAAACACCGGACTACAAAACTTCTGTAGTTCAATACTATTTGAGAAACAACCAAAGTATGAAAAAGGTTTGTAAGGTATTTGATTGTAATAAAAGCACATTAAATGACTGGGTTCATAAATATAAAACCAATCATAAAAACCTCACAAGAAGAAATAGACCAGCAATTTCATACAAAATCAATAAAGACCAAGTAAAAACCGCATTGGATATATTGGATAAGAACGAACAATATACAATGAATGAATTGTCAATGTTACTGAAAGAAAAACACAAAGAATTTGATGTTTCACCTCAACATTTAGGTAGAATTATGCGTAACCATAACCGAACTCGTAAGCGAACCCGTCACGAACATTTTCCAAGCGAACGGCGAAAGATTCCTACGGATAAAGAGGAAGAATTAGAAAATTTTTATCGTAAAGTAAAACAATATCCAATAGATAAAATAATATCATTAGACGAAACCAGTGTAGGTGCGTTATTGATGCCATCCTATAGTAGGTGTTTCATTGGAAAACGATGTATCATCAAAACCAATAAAAATTTTGTATTTCAGAAATTTACATTGTTAGTTGCGATTAGCAATTCTCAACGGATTGGGTATGAACTTTATGAAAAGGGTGGGACAACCAAAGAACGATTGTTGGCATTTTTAGAAAAGAATGTGTTTGGAAAATACAAAAATCATTTGATAATTATGGACAATGCCGGTAGTCATCACAATGACCTTATCAAGGAAGCCATTATCAAAAGTGGTAACCAAATTTTGTATAGTGTCCCATATACCCCTAAAAGTAACAGCATAGAACAATACTTTAATCAACTAAAATATTACTTGAAGAAGTATCGTAATGTGAATGATTTTCAGCAGTTGAAACAGAATGTTCAAAGTGCTATCCACAAAATAAAACCACATAATTACGCAAACTATTTCAAAGATGCGTATGATAGGAAAAAAGATTTGGAATATTCAAGAAAACCATCTACTCGTAAATGTAATCCGAAAAAATATAAAGATTAAATTGTATATGTTATAGTAAAAACATATACAATGCGACTTAAAAGTGAGTTGTACAAGCAAGAACAAGAAGAAATTGTCAATAAATTACTCACTATATTGGATTTGGAACATAATAATCCATTTATTTTGTATCATTTGGATAATAATAAAGAATTACAACAAAAAATTATGGATTTAATACCTGAAATACGCACTTTTTTTACCTTTTATGAAATGCCGGCAATTTGCGAACCCCATAAATTCAAACGACCATATTTTTTGATTATTAAATATTTATTGAAATCTACCTATAATATTACCAAAAAAGAATTTCATTTTACACAAGACGGTAAGTATATTCGCACGGTTAAATATTTTTTTACTTATCAACCCGATTCATCATCGCTGTCTAAATAATCATCGCTCATTGACTCTTTATTTGATATTTCAATCACACCATTGACACATTCACTTTCAACAAAGTAATTGAAAGTTTTTGTAAGAGCACGAATGATATCATCTAATTCATCATATGTCCATTTTTCGGTTTCGGTATTATTTACTTGGTCAAGTATTATATCATTATCAGATATTTGAGAATTATTACTATTACTACAACATATTCTGAATCGTATTTGTTTGTTCATAATATTGTCATTTCCACCGAATCCACCCTCTGTTCGTTGTAAATAAGGTAGTGTTTTATTTGATTCCAATTTACAATATGTTTTCATTTTTTCTACAATATATTTATTATCACCATTATCACAATCATATTTGAGTTTTTTCCACCTATTCATATAATCAATCGGAGCATTGGTATCAATGCGAAATCTCAATTTATGTATGTGAGTATCCAAAATGAACATTATAGTATGTTATAATGTTTTTCTATATTATTTCAATTTTATCAAATCAATCGGACATAATGATTCATAAATAATAATTTTATATGCGTCTTTATCGTTATATACACATTTTTCTTTGAAGAATAATAATCCAATTTCATTTAATTCACTTATAAACTTTGCCTCATCCGCAAATGTATCATAGTTATAGGCATAACTGATAATAAATGTTTGTTCTTCTTTCGCCGTACCTCTCTGTGTTTTTGGTTTATGCGCATATATTTTATAATGGTCTATGAATGGATATTTTTGAAGTATTTCTTTTTTTTTCATCAACCTAACTCGTTTATTCACATTTCTGATATTATGGTAATCACCCCAAATATTTGTTTCTCTTATGACCATATCATCATTCATTTTATGATATTGTAATTTATTATTTATATTATTTCATAAAAAGGACTTAAAGTATTTTTCGTTAAATTCTGTATAATAAAACCTTTAGGTATATTATAGGATGGGACGACCCAAAAAGGAAGTTCCGCCCAAACCACCGGATAAACCCGCTTTTGATTTTGACTTCTACAAAGCAGTCAAAGTACCTATCAAACACATTCTGAAACAACCTGAAATACATTTACCAAAAATAAACAATGCCGTTCGTAAATGTCACCAGATTATTATTCATACCCTAATGTTTATGAAACTATATTTATTGGATTACTACGAAACACACCAAACATTACCGGTAATTGACCACAAGTTTATCCAAACCTGTATGAAAGTGGTATGTAAAGAAACTACCACTGGGCGACCGCCAAGTGATGCGACTGTAGAATTAAAAACCATATTGAAAGCATTTTATCAAGAACATTATTTTCCACTTACACAAAATGACCAATTGGATTACACTAACTTAAATACGGTATTAGATTATCTAAAAGTTACTATTTTGACTGTCTATGAAAACAATATTAAATCACATTTTGTGGAATATGTGGAACGCTATGTGAATGTAATGTGGAAAAAAAGATTACTAACCCAGAAAATTAAAGCCAAAGTTCATCTAACACAAAAAGAGAAAGAAACCAAATTACGAAAATTAGGAAGCGAATTGCGCAAAATTAAAAACGATATTTTGAATGTAGAAACGACCGACTTTACTTCTCATTCTTCTTACCATTCTTGGATAACTGAACATAAAAAAAAAATAATGCCGGTAAAAACTAAATTTGAAAAGAAAAGCATCTATTACGATATTCAATGTCACCCACAAGATTATTTTCCTTGTATGTTGTTTATGATGAAACAAATAGAACAAGAACATAACAAAATTAGTAGTGTATTTCCTTTACGCAGTGAAATCATTCCCAAACACATACGATTGGATACAACCACGATTGTATTGTTACTTTTTACTAAGAAACAAGGTATCAAAACCGAATATACCACCAAAGGTAACTTAAAGAAACAAGAAAATAATATATGGAAGTTTTTCTTTCGCACCGACCGGCAATGTTTTCATAAACCGAATTATACTTTCCATCATATGATTGAGACCGATGGTGTAAGTGCGACGATTTTGTTCATTCGTAATGAATTTATTGGAAAACATCTACCCAACAATAAGTTCAAAGAAAAGGAACAGTATTTAGATGAATTGAATGATTATTCAGAATTACAATCCAAGAAAATTGTCGCAGTAGATATGGGAAAAAGCGATTTGATTTATTGTGTGGATGGAAATGATAGAGATGCTAACAAATTTCGTTATTCTCAAGACCAACGACGCAAAGAAACCAAAAGCAAAAAATTTTCTAAATTAATTTTGGAATTTCGTCGCACCATCATCAATGACCGAACTGTGATAGAATATGAAACGGAATTATCCAATTATAATAAAAAATCATTGAATACAGACGAATTCAAATCATATATCAAAAGGAAGAACGAAATCAATCATATATTGTTTGATTTTTATGAGAAATATTTGTTCAGAAAACTTAAATTGAACGGGTATTTGAATACCAAGCGAAGCGAACAACGAATGATACAGAATTTTCAAAAGAAATTTGGAACACCGGAAAATGTCATCATTGCCTTTGGGGACTGGGAACAACGCCAACAAATGAAATACAAAGAACCGACCAAAGGAAAAGGAATGCGTAGTTTGTTTCGGAAATGTGGTTATAATACCTATTTAGTAGATGAATTTCGTAGCAGTTGTAAGTGTTCGCAATGTAATGGAGGCGAATGTAAGAATTTTTTAATGGTGGAAAATCCCAAACCATACCGAAACAATCAACAAATGTGCTGGGGGCTTTTAAGGTGTAAATCCTGTAATGGCTTTTGGAACAGAGATTGTAACGGAGCAAAAAACATCTACAAAATAGCAGAAAATGCGGTAAAACAAATAAACCGTCCTGATTATTTATGTAGAGGAACTTTTCAAGCCATTTTCAAGAGTGGCTATAACCAAAATTTACACGGGAATGAAAAGACCCGACCTTGAAAAACTAAATTTGAAACAACATAAAGTTGTCCGGATTTAAATGTTCAAGGGTGTAAAATAGAGTAAATAAGTGATAATGAATAATAACGAAAAGTTTTCTGATTCAAAGAAGTACAAAGTAACTATTGAACAAGACGACGGTGGTGATCAAACCACCTATACGATTTATTCTTCTGTAAGAGGAGAAACCAAACACGAAAAAGACAAATATGTGATTGTGAAAGTAATCAATGTAGAAACAGGGAATATGATCTATACATATAAGCAATTCAATAGCCATTCACCTATCAATAAATTTGTGAAATTGGGCGGTCAAGAATGGTGGTTTGGAGGACGAGATTACATGTTGAAATTGTTTGTCAATTGCGAAACTGGTCAAGTGTTTGATGATCCCGACAAGCGGGAATTCAGTAACGCTTACAAAAGTGGTTCGGAATTTATTTGGACAGGGCCAGTGATCGTTTCACCCAATGGACATTTTATGTTTGTTAACGGGTGTATGTGGTCCTTCCCTTCCGAATGGAGATTGTATGATATGCGGAATATAACAACAAATACTTCAATTACGTGTGATGGCGACGAGGAAGGAAAGATGATTCATCAGATTGATTTATATGACTATTTAACCATAAAAGAATTTGATAAAGACGATGAACGATATGGGTATGAAGATTATTGGTTAGGAGACGACGAAATGTTTACGTTTGAGTTTGTAACTGATGATGAAATTACCGTGAAATATTATCATAATAAAGAATGGAAATATTACAATACGATAGATACCGTAACAGTGCTTCCAATATCTACAAAATAGCGTTTAATGCCATACATAACAAGGCAAGACCAAGTTATTTATGTAGAGAAACCCAATGTATCATGCAACTTCACCGAGTTGGTAATACCCAAAATGTACACAGGTCAGCGAGGACCAAACCGTGCCATTTAAATTGTTCAAGGGTGTATAAACATAAAAGAAACATCCTAATATTTGTATTAAAGAATATAAAAAATGACAGATACATCGGGTTCATCTATACCAAATATAAAACATTTGGTCATGTCAGGAGGAGTCATTTACGGATTCACTTTTTTTGGTATTATGAAAGAAATGCATCAATCGGGTAAAATCAATATGTTTGATATACAAAGTATTCATGCAACCTCAGCAGGCACCATTATTGGAACCATGTTGGCTCTATGGACCATATCACCTCCCATAGATGCTTCGGGTACCAAAATATTTGAATGGGATGTATTGGAGAATTATTTGGTACACCGACCGTGGCAACATGTGTTTCAATTTTCATTTCAATCCGTGTTAAATTGTTACCAAAAATGTGGTATTTTTCAAATGAATACCATGAAGGAAATATTGGATTCATTGTTTAATTCTCGCGATTTGGATTTTTCTACCATAACCATGCAAGAATTTTATGATATAACCCATATTGAATTGCATTATTTTACAGTTGAATTGAATACATTTCATATTGTAGATGTTTCACATAAAACACATCCGAATTGGCGGGTATTAGATACTATTTATGCATCATCATGTGCTCCCATCTTATTTAGCCCCCATATTTACATAGAAAATGAAACCAAAGTATCAGAGGAGATTGAGTTTGATGATGCTGTAAACAAAACAGGGTCATCAGATAAAACCACATTTACAAAATACGTTGACGGAGGATTTTTAATGCATTATCCGATAGAACCATGTTTACAATGGTGTGATAAACATGGATATGCTAGAGATTCAGTATTGGGTATTCATTTACTTACAACACCCGAACAAACTACTAATGTTCATTTGTTACATAAATATACTTTGCTGGATTACTTTTACACAATTACCAAGCATTTTTATCATATATATTCAGAATTGACTGTGTGTGAATCCAATTATTTGTTGGAAGAAAAACGTCCGTATGAGATTCAAATACGTCCTATATTACATGTCATGGATGTGATTACCATAGCACATTCCAGTGATGAACGTCGTAAATTAATCCAATTAGGTCAGAAGGTTGCCATCCTTCAACAACTACCATCATAGATGGTTTGTCAGAAGGTTGCCATCCTTCAACAACTACCATCATAGATGGTTTGTCAGAAGGTTGCCATCCTTCAACAACTACCATCATAGATGGTTTGTCAGAAGGTTGCCATCCTTCAACAACTACCATCATAGATGGTTTGATCATGGTCAGATGACTTAAAACCTATAATTTGGTCATGAAATCTTCCAAATTTTGAGAATTGATACGCGCATCAAATTCAACTTGGGAACCATTTTGAATAAAAATCAACGTGGGGTAATGTTGGATACTGTATTTAGTAATGGATGCTTTCACATCAGGGTCATCACTATTTGTACAATTAACACCAGCATTACCACCGACACAACTGACCTGGTACCCGTGATAATTTTGTTTGTCATATTTGCTCACAAATGATTGCCAATCAGGTTTTGCTTTGACACAATGAGCACACCAATCCACATTGAAAAACATAACTTCCAATGTACCTTCATCGTACGTTTTATCACCCTTCATACCACTCTTGATACTAGTAGATGTATTGGATTTAGAACCCGAGTTGGCAATGTCGGAGGACTGTTTGTCTAAAACTGATTTGTTATATCTACTATACACAACTATACCTACAATAACAAAAATCGCGATTAATAAAATAATCACGATTTTCATCATATGAGGACCTTCCATCATTCCACCAAAAACGTTCGGCAACATTCCACCGCGCATTTTAAACATTCCTTTTCTAGAAACCATACTATATCTTTATGTATTATTCAAACATTTTTTTGTAGTCACCTAATACAACTAAAATCAGAGCATGCAGAGCTACTTTTGAAGTCTGTCAATTTATAATTGACAAATTTCCAGCAATATTGCAATGGTTCTATACATAAAATGGGGGAATCATTGCAATGTATTTCATAATGTTCCGTAGAATATAATGAATAGTACGTTGTAGTATAGGTGGTAATCTTTCTTGTTCGGATTGGCACTGTGATTGGTTTCGGAACAGTAATTTCCACACTGCTTTTAGTCTGACCTAATTTATAAACTACAATGTTATTTGGAACATTGATATAGTGACCATTGTCATCCGTAAAATACATATGTGTCTCCTTTGATGTATCATTTTCTCTAATAAATCCATCATTCATACATTCAAAATGTATTATTAAATTGTCAAACACATTGTAAGAGCAATATTCATTTTTATCAAAACTAAAATGTGCGGTTGACATTGTATAGTATAAAATACAAATTGTTTCTATATTTTTTGAATAAATGTAAAAAATTGAATTGCTTATTTGTAAAAAGAAAAGAATACTACAATTACAAAAGAATAACAACAATCATGTCAGCACCCACAGTATCATCCATAGAAGCGGATAAAGAATTTGATAAGGCAATGGGATTTGGATGCGCTACCTCTGGTGGTAGAGGCGTCAGTGGATGGAAAACACAATTGACGTTCAAACAACGTCAACAGTTGAAAATTAATCAAAAAAAAAATGCAGAAAAAGAAGCACAACAAAAAAAGAACAATACCAACGAATATTTATTATTGAAACAAAAATCGGAAGCAGGATTATTGGCAGAGTTCTAAATAAAGGAACCTACGACTTTTATTTTGCCCTCAGGCAAAATAAAAACCCTTTAAAACCTCCCTTTCGTAAAGATTCTTTGAAAGAGTCTTGGTAAATTAGTTGTATAGGATTTTATACAACTAATTTCATTTTTTTTTCAAAAATAATTTGAAAGAAACCTTAGGAGGGCGCCGCCACGTAGTGGTGGTGTCCTCGTTACCTGAGGGAGGTTTTACTGGAACCGTAGGTTCCAATACGTAATACGCACCGTTGTTTTCTTCCATTGAATGGAACAATACATCCAGTTTCTTTGGTTTGATTTAAAGCAACGGAATGTTTAGGAGCACATTTCGCTCTAAAATGTTCATACGTTTCACGTACATCTTCATAAGTTAATCCAGATTCTTTTCCCAACATTTGGTTGACAATTTCGTGCAAATCATATACATATTTAGAAAAAGTATCTCGCGAAGCCATGTATTTTTTTTCCAAGGGATGAATACTAAAATTTTTGTCCAAATTTTTACGACATTTACCGCAAGGTAACACACATTTCAAATTTTTAATGAATTGGGAATAATGTAATTTGTCGGCTAGAGATGGTTTCATAGGATAATTGAAACTAATGCAATGCAGCATGTGCCACGTGGGTGGTCCCCAAATCGTGGTCATAATACCGTTGTTGGAATGAAAATCCGATTTTGAATATTTTCGTTTACGTGTACTTGAGGTAATACGCGGGTCAATAATAATGGAACTTCCTCCCGAATAATGGTTGGAATATGTATGAGACCAACGTTTCATAGTTTTGTTTCTATTCATTATTTATCATATATCATATCCTGACACATTATATATTGAGTGTAATAGTAAATAAAATGGAACAAAATCAAATACCGTCACAAAAAAAAACGGTAAGATTTTCTAAGGATGAATCTGAACCAATGTCAACACCCACCGATAAAAAAAAAATATCCTTCTGGTCAGAAAACCCAAATATTTTGTTGGACAAAGACACAATGCTTGAATTTTTTCCCATGGACACTATGGGATTCAACCAAAAATTAAACGCAATCACACGAAGTATCTTGTTGTTAACAATCGTATCTCTCTTTTTTGTACGAAACATTCCACGTGTTTTGTTTTTATGTGTGTTATCTTTGGCAGGTATATGGGGAATGTATAAATATTATACTCCACATGAAGGTATGTCAAATGAAGGTATGAATGTTGGAGAAACATACGGAACTTTAGACGAATCCTCTATCAATCACTTTTCTAAAACCGATACAACTCCTTTGGCAAATTCTTATCAACATCCAAGTCCCGAAAATCCATTTAGTAATGTATTAGTTTCGGATTATGATGATAATCCACAAAAATTAGCTGCACCTCCGGCGTCTAATCCCATGATAAATGACATGATTACACAAAATACAGTACAATTCATTCAAAATTCCAACCCTGACCAACCCAACATATCAGACAAATTGTTTCACGATATTAATGAACAATTAAGTTTTGAACAATCTTTACGACCCTTTCATTCCAATCCATCTACTACCATTCCCAACGACCAGGGAGCTTTTGCCGAATTCTGTTATGGAAATATGATATCATGTAAAGAAGGTAATATGTTTGCTTGTGGACGAAATACCAGTCATTATAATAATTACTAATATTGGAACCTACGTAAAGGAACCGTAGGTTCCTTTAAAACCTCCCTTTAGTAACGAGGACACCACGCTACGCATGGTGCCCTCCTAAGGTTATTTGAAAGAGTCTTGGTACATTGGTTATATAAGATAATTTAAAACCTCCCTTTCATAGAAAGTTTATTACCGTAGATTATTAATAAATTAGTTGTATATGATCCCATATTCCTCTGGACTCCTACGTCGTCCTTCAGAATATGCGTGGTTATCCTCCGCTCTGCTACGGATACCACATCCAATACAAGCAATATGTATTTCCGAATTGAAGGGAGGTTTTAAAGGAACCGTAGGTTCCTTTACGTAGGTTCCTTTATTTTCGGTCGGTACAATATAATCCGTAAAATGAATACAAATACGAATCAAAATTTTTATTCTGATTACATATTTAATAAAAATGATCGTATTGGTCTAGACCGTGTGGATAACACTCAACAAAATTTACAAAATACTCGGTTTGCATCACACATGTTATCCAATTATTTTAGTGAATCCATTTCTACCAATGACATTCAGTTTGCATCGTCACAACCCACCATGGTATTGAATGGTCTAACCAACGGTAATGGTTTGAATGGACAAATCGTGGATTATGATTCTATGTTGTCTATTCAATCCAAACAAGAACGACCTTTAGAGAAATTGTCATTGAATCAACGTCCGTTTGTAACTATTCCTTATTTAGGAAAAGGAACAGTGAATCCAGATATGGAATCACAATTATTACAAGGTGAATCTGTATTTGAAAAGAAGGGTGTTTCCACCATTATGGACAAAAGTTTTATGCCCTATACCATGTATCCCATAAATGACCAAATGCGTACACATATTGAAACTGCTGGTCATATTACCGAAGATTCCGCGTTGGATGGGTGGGTGCGTGGTGGAGTTCCTACGCGCGTCGTAGGCGATGAAGTCTACTAATTATATTGGAACCCAAGGTTCCAGTAGCTCAAAAACGCCCTAAGGCGTTTTGAGCCACAACAGATTCCCTTTACCACCAAAGGTGGCAAAGGGAATCGGGAGTAAAACCTCCTAGGTAATGAGGACACTGCTCTACGATCAGTGCCCTCATAAGGTTATTTGAAGGAGTCTTAGTAGACCATTCTGCTCACGAGCTTTGAACATAAGCAGAACGGTCCACAACAGATTATCTTTGCCACCAAAGGCGGTAAAGATAATCGGGAGTAAATTAGTTATATAAGACCCTAATGCGGACGTTCGTAGAACGGTAGCATTAGGGTCCGCGCCCTTCGTTCCGTATGGGCGCAACCTTGACCGACCGTAGGTCGGTCGTAGGGATGATGCCGTGGTTGGCGAAGCCAGAGTAGTGGAGGCATCGGATCTTATACAACCAATTTGAAATTCTTACCTAGAAGGATTTTTAAGGAAACCTTAGGAGGGCACCATGTGTAGCGTGGTGTCCTCGTTACTAAAGGGAGGTTTTAAAGGAACCTACGGTTCCTTTATTATATATGTATAATATATAAATCAATATGGCTCCTTCTGCATTAAATTCAGCTCCCTATATGGGTGGTAGTATTGCGAAAATGTTTGGTGTTGCGGGTGGCAAATCTCGCAGAGCTCGCAAAGCACAAAAGGCGCGCAAATCCAAGAAATCCAGAAAATCTGGCAAGTCTCGCAAATCCAAGAAATAAATATATAAACATATTTTTTGATACGTAACACATAACAATATACGTATCAAATTGTACATAGATGTATTCCAACGACAAAGAGTATCGTGAATTCATTCGTAACGTATGTTCTATGAAATCAAATCAATTGGTTACTTTAGAACAAAATGACATAGATGAAATCACTCACGATGAATGGAATTATGATGCCGGTGCAATGAATATATGGTTAGATTTTACGTACAAAATAACCCATAATGAACCTATATTTATGCAATTGTATACAACTGCTGCTGGTACAATGTTATCAGAAGACCCACAAATCGGATTAGCTGTATTGATTTCTTATGATTATTTTTATGATTTTTATACTTGTATATGTGCTTATCAAAAAAAACATGAATATATATTGTTCGTGCAAAATTTGTTGGAAAAATTTAAAAAAAATTAATATATACAGAATATAAACAGAAGAAATATGGCTTCAACACGCACCAAAAATACACCCGGAAATTATGAATTAGAACAAAAAAATATATCAGAAAGACAATCTTACAACCATTATCAAGGACATATTTTCAATGAACAAACCTATTTTCCTGGTACAGGACTTTTACCGTGTAGATTTCCAATGCAATTGTTTAACGACAATTGCGATATTGAATCGGAATTGTTAGGTATTGGTTCCACCAATTTAGTCAATCCAAATACCACTACCCTGTTGCCACCAAAACCGAAACCGTTATCTACTTGTGCTATTGTTGAAAAAGCACCGGTTATTTTACCCAAACCACTTGTTATTTCCGATTCTCAAAGATATGGTATGTAACTAAATTGCGCATTTTCATAAATAGTTGCACGAAAGGTTTCATTGTATCCTTCCACATATACCACATCATTGTTCATTAATTCGTCACACCCGTATTCATTAATACAGTTGCGACCACGTATTTTTATAGGTAATTTTGTAGCTCCCATAGATGCCATGGTATAATATTGATATTTGTCACGTCCATTCATGACCCGTCGTCCAAACAGAGGCAAAATCATGTTGTCACGAAACGATGTATCATCTTTCTTGGGACGTTCATGAGTTAACATACCGATTTGAGAAAATTCCGGACTATAACCACGAGTTTGCATATTAATTGGCACCCCCACCGGCACCACGGCTCCCATACATGCATTTGAATTGCAAGTACTTGCACCCGTTCCCTGTGTTGTGTTTATAATGGGTATTCCACGTATATCACCCGAATCGGGGGGGAAATACATACCATCTTTTTTTAATGGTGGTGATAATGGGTCTCCATAAGGATTGGTACGGGTAGAAAGAGGTGCCAACATAACACTGGGTAACATTGCAGTGGATGACGATTGAATCGTTGTAGGCGGATGATTATTTGCCGAAGTTTGATTGAAATTGAGTCCAATAAGATAAAATATAAGAGCAATTAATCCCAATATAATTACAACAAAACCAAAAATCGTCGTTTTAGATGATGATGTCACGTTAGGTTGAATCATGGACTTTTTGATAGTAGGTGGAACATACATGTCTGAATAACGCGGATTATTCGTTTTGTTTTTTTTTACCATAGATTTTTCCGTATATATTCTTGTTAGATTCTATTACCGGAAATTTTTTCGTGTTCTATTTTTTCTTGATTTCGCATGTTTTTTACCACCCTTTGTCTTTTTATGAAGATGACTTATGGATTTCTTTTTTCTATGTAATTTTGATTTCGGAGTATAATTATGACTGTTTTTTTTTTCTAGAATTTCTCGTGGATAATATCCTCCACGACTTTCATAAAGATGAGTATTCCCACCTAAACTATGCGGTAAATCTATGGGATGAGCGGATTTTAATAATGAGGAAGACAAATTATTTGCAGGCATAACAGAACCTAATGATGAAACACCCGTTCCTCCTGACATGTTTCAATATATATTTCATCTATATAAAAACCTCTGGAATATAATTGAATTTAAACGTATCCATATGAAAATTGTATTGTCCCGAATGGTCATAATGTTCATATAAATCCGCCCCGTCTTCTACGGCAAACATTGGATATATAATTGCACGTTTTAATCCGGGACATTTACTAATTGTCCAATCAGGACTAAATATATTTTCCGGATTGTCCGCATATCCATCCATATATTTTTTAATAATTTCTTTAGCCCCCTTACGTGATAACATATACATATGTACCCCCCATTGATTTTCGGGATAATTATGGTAAGTATAGGGTCTTTTATTTTCACATGTAATTTCTTTGTAATCTGCCATCCAACCTTCTATTTTATGTGTAGTCATATAACCTAACAACAAAATATCCAATTTCAGGTCGGTAAAATCGTCTATAATATTGAATAGATGTGTTGGTAATGTACGATTGACCAAAATATCATCTTCGCAAAAAATACCAAATGGTTTGTTGGTTTGTATGAATCGTTGTATCATATCTAAATGTCCATAGGTTACTGACCATAGACGTTGTACTGCCAATGTATTTTTACGTTTTTCAAAATTCAAAATTCTATTATCTGAAAAAGAAACACCTGAAAATATTCGTAAAGGTAATCCTACTGTTTCAAACCGACGAGTCATATTTTCATGTTTTTTGGCATTTTTGTAACATAGACATTGAATATCTACATTTGGAAAATACACATCATCAGAGAAATGGTTTAATTCCATATCTATTTGGTTCCATTCGGAAAAAAACATATCTTCTGGATTTAAATTATTGTATATTTCAAAATAATTTCCTGGATAAAACATAAGAATGTTTTCTGGACAATTACTGGAAAAAAAATTTGCTTTCCATAAAATATCATTACTTGTATTTGTAAACCAATATTTCGGATAACAAATACAAGGATTTTCGTTTATATTTAAATAAGCGGACCATAAACTAAATGTACTATTCGCCATGATATGATATTTAGACAATGCCATGTATAGGAGCTGATGTTCGTCAATATTAACTGATTTTTCCGTTATATGAATATTTTCATCTGAATCTATCTGATTACAAACTTCTCCGGTAACATCGTCAACTCTGAAGTTTGTCTTTGAATGACTTTGTCTCTCTGACCAAAGTCCTGAGGACTTAGTTGTTGAAGGCGACTCGGAACGGCCGCCATCTGACCAAACAATGGCGTTTTCACACATGAAGTTAGTTGTTGAAGGTATTTGTCTATCTAAACTGTTTATGTCAGGTTCTGAATAGATTGAAATCCATTTACATTGTGGAAACCATCTAGCCAATCGTTGAATATAATAGTTTTCTACAATTTCTTTGTCATCTTTTTGAAATACATATACAACATTTATGGATTTGTGATTCATGGTTAATTGATTTTTTTGTATAATATAGTTTAAAGCATTTCGGTAATAATTACACGGTAAAATGACATGTGTATGTTGTAAATATTTGTAGTCGCCTAACCGAAAATGCATAGTGATTGTGGTAGACGTCTCCGTAATTACTTTTGGTAATTCTCTATCATAATTTTCGTAGGAGAAGTTTGTTGTTGAAGGCATTTTGCCCTCTGCCCAAAGTCCCGAGGACTTAGTTGTTGAAGGCATTTTGCCCTCTGCCCAAAGTCCCGAGGACTTAGTTGTTGAAGGCATTTTGCCCTCTGCCCAAAGTCCCGAGGACTTAGTTGTTGAAGGCATTTTGCCCTCTGCCCATTTTCCATACGTAAGATATTTATTCATGGAAAAAAATAACATATTGCTGATTTTATTAAATTCATTTTGAAAATACAAATACGATTGAAAATATCCTTCTAAAACAAACAATGTTTCGTGATTGTCCGTCATAAATACGCGGTCAAACAAATGATAATCATATGTTTGTGATTTTGGTTCGCGAATATATTGAATTTGTAAATGTCTTTCTAATGCACGACATTCTTCGGATGATTTACAAAAAGTTACAATATGTTTAAAAATAGAAGATTTTACCAAAAGACAATCATCATTCCATTCAAAATAAAATTCATGACCCGATTTTAGCGATAGTGCAATAACTGTATATATTTGAAATAATTGATTACCTAATCCACCATATAATTTATGTGTTATCATATCTGGTTACAAAATGTATAATACTAACATATATAGATTTTATTTTTACATCTGTTTATTTCATGTCTACTCGCAAACCTATTCAAGGAATATCTCCAGTTCAAACCATTAATAATTACAAAGACAGCGAACAAACCGCTATACGTAGTATTCTTCGTCGTTCATGGAACCAACAATATGCTACTGGACAAGTCAACGGTCATTCACGTGCCATTGGTGAATTCAAAGCTGTTAGTAATATTGGTGACTATTTGAGCCGTCAAAATTATGCCTGTGGTAACATACCGAATCCTACACAACCTGACAATGTGAAGTGGCGTTCACGTATTGGTGGAATTATCAAGCAATGTGACGGAACTGGGGTTCCGTGCAGTAATTCCAACACAAAATTTGTGCCCGATTCTAGTGATTATACCACGTATAAAAAACAACGCGCATTGAACCGAAATTACAACGATTGGTCCAACGGTGGTGACCAATCTCATGCATCCTATACAAACATTATGGCTATACGCAGATAAAGGAACCTACGTCTAGTTTTCGCCGTAGGCGAAAACTAACCCTTTAAAACCTCCCTTCTAATTGAATGTGGTATCTGTAGTGTAACGGAGGATATCCACGCATATTCTGAAAGTGACCTACGGTCACCGGAGGAATATGAGGAATTTCTAATTAGTTGTATAGGATTTTATACAACTAATCTACCAAGAATTATAACAAATAAACCCTTTTATGAAAGGGAGGTTTTACACCTTTCGGCATTGAAAATGCCGAAAGTAACGTTGCCTTTTAACTCATTTATCGCCGACAAGTCGGCGTTATAAATGAGAAAAGGTGTAAAGGAACCTACGGTTCCTTTACGTAGGTTCCTTTATCCAATATTTTTTATGCAAATAAATTACAATATGACTTCTTATCCACGTTCATCTGAATCTAGAATGAATTCCGAAGCATTTCGCGCAGGCATGACAGATGGAACGAGTGCATTTGTACCGTATGGTATTCAACCACATTCTTCCACGATTGCTACGAATTTACACGTTTCTTTTACACAAAAACCAACAGAGCCAACAGAGGAGAAAGATGTAAACATCAAAAAAATCAAAAATATCTTGTTAGAAAACACAAACGGTAGAGAGTCAATACCTCCGAATTTTCATTCCTATATTTCGGCAAATGTATTGCAAGATGTGCCACCTCTTGCCAAAAAATCAGAAATGATTGCAGAGGCACTACCTCATTCTCACAAAACACCGACAGAATTCACAAACTCTGCACTTGTTGATAAAATTACGATGGAATATATGATGAATAAACATCACTATAAAAAATATTTATCCAAAACCAATAATATAAAATACGAAGAAACAAAACAACAAATACAAAAAGTACAAAAATACCAGGAATATATTGCAAAAATCGTTCAGGAATTAATCAAAGATTTCATTGAATATGGTAGTTTCACTAAATACAATACAGATATCAATCATTTTTTTGAATCGTTTATGATTTCATCCATACGTTATTTAGACGAAAACCCTCATGATTATATGGTAAATGACGATGACGATGATACAATGTTTGCTATTATTGATGATAAACGTACTGTTTCCTCCTTCAGATAAGACCCCAATGTGGACGTTCGTAGAACGGTAGCATTGGGGGATGATGCCGTGAACGTAGTGGAGGCATCAGAAGGATTCTTAGTTAATTAGTTGTATAGGATCTTATACAACCAATTTAATACTCCTCATTTAAAGGGAGGTTTTAAAGGGTTAGTTTTCACCTACGGCGAAAACTAGACGTAGGTTCCTTTATCTGATACGAACTTCCATCAAAGGAATATCAACTTCGGGTGGTTGTTTCGCAATATAATGAACTAATTTAGCACGTTTGGTCATTTGCAAT
>Ga0209777_10002156_pt1 | contig 26592 bp, 13 predicted proteins | sample FrelakmetHBP12HB_FD_187147 | JGI IMG/M metagenome (GOLD analysis project Ga0209777, IMG submission 187147) | Freshwater lake sediment microbial communities from the University of Notre Dame, USA, for methane emissions studies -HBP12 HB (SPAdes)... | ecosystem: Environmental > Aquatic >... | reverse complement strand
ATCTTCCTTCTATCGCTTTGGGTATGACCATTGGGCAGGGTGCCGGCGTAGACAGAATGAAGGGAAACTTCAGTTGGACGCCAACCCGTGATCAGATTGGCAATCATACTGTGAGGTTCACAGTACAGGACGCGGGTGGCAATTTTGCTTTTGAGGATGTTGTGATTTCGGTCACCTGTAGTATGGCCTCGATTGTTCCTCCAACGACTCCGCGGACACTCGTGGCAGGTTATCCCAATACATTTCTTGTCACTGGTATGTCAGCGGACACTGCCGATGTTGAATTTGTTGTCGGAGGTGACACGACTACGGGATACAGGTTACCGACTGGCGTGGCACTTACTAACCAAAGTAATCCTGGTGTCGACCGGATGAAGGTGCAATTCGCCTGGACGCCGACACTAGTGCCGTCGCAGCTCGGAACCTACACAGTAAGGTTCACTGCGGCTGATTCTTGTGCCTGGGGATGGCCCCGTGTCACTCCTGATTTGGCGAGCGACAGAATAGCTTTCTCGTCGCCTGTGACACTTAATGTCATTCTGGGCAATCCGGTGGTCACTCTTCCATCCGGTTCTGCCACTTACTCGACTTCCACGCGAGCGACCGACACGCTTACTGCAAGCAAGTTTGGTCTTCGCTTGTACGCAACCAGTCCGATTACCGGGCATGACGTTGTGTGGAGCATAGATCCCGATCCTGCGTACCAAGGGCCGGCCTGGGCTACTTTGTTTGATTCCAGCGCCACCCCCAACAGTTGGGGTGCTTTCTACCACCTCGTTGGTGCCCCCCCTACTTGCGCAGATGCCGGCATAGACACAGTAAGGTTCATCGCTACCGACCCCCTCGGGGTTGATGGTGTTACGCCACTTTCGGATACCATAAAGGTGGCAATCACGGTTCTTCCGGGCAATCCGGTCGCGGGGGTGATTGGCTCACACGACACTCTGGATGTCATGACGACCACTGTGTTGAACTACACTCTGTCGGCAACGGATCCTAACACTCCAGATTCTGTCACCTGGTCCGTACCGACCGCTGACACTCTTGGAACCAATCTTGTGCTCACCAATAACGCTAATTGGTCGGGACACTTTGCTTGGACACCGGGACCTTTGCAGGCTGGTGTACACCAGTTCCATTTCATCGCGACCGATAACTGGGGTTGCGCGGACACGGAATTGGTAACGATCGTTGTCAGTTCGACCAGAATGCTTGCCGTTGCGTTTGATACGATTCCGAAAACGAAGGCTGACGTACCATTGCTGAAGTTCAAGATCGGACTTGACGGTTACACCTTGACTTCGCTGAAGATCCGAAGCAAGATTCAGAAAGAGTATGCGATCAGCAAGCTGAGCCTCTGGAAGAACAACGCCGGCACGCCGTTTGCAACTACTACCATTACCGGCAGATTCGACGATAACATCGAGAAGACCTTCACTGGATTGAGTATTCTCCTTGACTCGGACGACACGATTACCGTCAAGGTGGATACTTGGCCGGAACGGATCGACGCTGATACTGCTTATCAGATGACGGGTCTTGAACTTGTCATTCCTCCTAACGGGATGGTTTTCCAAAAACCTTTGTTACCGGACGCGATTCTGTTCCCGTACTTTATTTGCAACACGTTGGCGGTTGACTCGCTGACTGGTGAATGGAAGGGGACGCCTAATTATCGAGTCAGGTTTGATCTCTATGGACCGCAGTTCACAGTCGATGTAACCGACATGAATGCGTGCACTGAGACTAACTACATCCACGTTGGATCGAAGCTGGCATTTCACGTCCATGGCTTAAATGAGAAGGTCCCTGACAGTACTATTACTGTGAACCTGTCAGCGTTCGGGATTGCTAATCCCTACACGCTGAAAAGGGACAATCCACTTACAGGTAGTTTGCGGCATTTCTATAACCCTAACTGGAACCTTTCCACCGCCTACCTTACCCAAGAGTGGTATGACACTGTCACAGTTGGCGATGACAATCTGGACTTTGACACCGGTTACAAGATCACTTTCGTTGCGAAGGACAAGTATCTCAACGAAGGGAAGAACGACTTCGTCTTTAGTAGACGAATCGACACGATCAAACCCAAGGTGGACTCGCTGAGGTTATTCCTATCGCAGAACAATGTAGGAGATACCTCGGCAACCATCGGTGATGAACTGACTTTGATCGCTTACCTCGGGTCCAGTGGCTATTTTGAGGTCAAGTCGGTTTCGGCTGATCTCCAAAGGTTTGGCGAAGTTGTCCCCCTTGCTCTCGAAGACCTAACCAATGGTAACAATGTCTGGCGAGGCAAGTTCATTCTGAAGAATGATATAGGAGTTGACATTCCTTGGGGCGCTGATTCACTGCGGAAATCAGCCATCATAACGGCGGTTGACAGCGCCTGTAACGTTACCATAGATACTGCATATCTAAGGAACGCACTTGACCTGTTTAAACCGTTTGCTAACAGCAAACTGTACATGACCAAGGCCGATTTTGATACGAGCAACGCAACCAATATTGGCGACTCGGTTTATGTCCGAATCGACTTGAAGGACAACTTGGACATTGATAGTGTCTGGGCTGACTTCAAACAGGCCGGTCTCGGTGGTTTAGCCATTCAGCCGCTATATGACGATGGCACCCACAACGACTCCGCCAGCGCCGACGGTATTTGGTCGTTAGGCTGGCGAATCGGCAAACAGACCGATCCAACTCTTGATCCTGATCCTGTCGATGCGAAGGATGTGAACAGTCAGCCGTACAATTCCACTTACACTGTTAAAGTCTACGTACAGGATGATGCCGGTGTCATCGACACGATTGAGACTTCGGTGCTTACGAGACCACAAGGTGGTGTAGCTCTTCTGGATACACGTCGTCCGACCGAAATCAATCACAATTTCGTGCAGATCAAGCAGTTAGCTGCCGGCAAGATTCGGTTGATCTGGCCGCGCAAACTATATGCGCAGGCTGAAGATGCCCGGCAATTCTATGTCTATGTGGATTCTGCGGGCGGATCTGGTTTCAATTTCGACAAGTCTCACATCTTCGGTACAACCTATGATGGCGAGTATACCGCTCCCGGCGACACGTTGAACGCCTGGACTTCTGAGGTGCTCACGAGCAACAAGACGTACCGGTTTGTCGTTCGGACCAGAGACGACGGCGGCAACTTTGAGCTTAATACTACGCCGTATGTGGCAATACCTGACGGCGAGGCCCCCTTTGCTTGCGTTGTCTACCCTGCGGAAACGGACACCGGGAAGTACTGGGGTGTCGAAAATCCGCTGATTGTCACTGCGACGACAACTTCCACTGACTTGGATGCCGCTTGGGTAATGTATCGCAATACCAATATCGGTGGTGGCATTCCCGGCCAGTGGACTCGTCTTGCTCCAAACATGAGTATTGCTCCGGGCGGATTGGTTCTTAGAGACACTATCGCCCTACCGCAATTGGCGCAGTTCAAGGGTCACTACGAGTTCTATATTATTGCACAGGACAAGGCAGGCAACGTATTGTCGCTGGAGTCGGCTCAGTCGGGTCTGGGACATTGTCCGGCGTTTACCTTCTTCTGGGAGCCCCAGACGATCCAGCCTGACTTCTTGGCAATCAATGGCGCCATGTCGCCACAGTCGTCTTGTGGCTTCAATGTCTCGCGCGATAACCTCAACACCGCCGAGGTGACGGTGATCGACGGCGATACCACAGCGGCGATTTACACAATCGACTCTTGGGTTCTCATCGAAGCTGCTGGCATCAGAGACTCGGTCCGTATCGAGTACAAGGATCTGCAGAAGATACCGTTCACCTATTCATTCAGCGTGAATGACTGGCCGAAGACAGGCAGTGCCGTCACAGATCTCTGGGTTAGAATTACTAATACCAGAAACGGCGCCGCCGGTATTGCGTCGGTACATCTCTGCGTGCCTGACGTGAAGGCTCCGGATATTCGGATTACCTATCCGACCGCGTACCAGCGCGTTCCGCTTGCGAAGACTTCGCTGAATCGGGTTCCGGTGCGGGCGAAGATCGTATCGACCTCGTATGATCCGACTCTTCCGATCCGTATGGAGTTCTTCTACCAGGTCGATGGTACGACAGACTGGGTCAAGATCGGTGAAACCGGCTCGGAAGGCGCAAACGGCTTTGAGGTTGCTTGGGATAACTCCAAGCTGTCCGAAGGCTGGGTGTGGCTGAAGGCCAAAGTCACCGACAATGCAAACAACACCATGGAAACACCGCTGATCAAGATCTTCCTGGATAAGACGGTTCCGTTGATGACGCTGACTATTCCGGATGCGATCATGGTTAATGGTGGTTTGGTTGTCAAAGACCCGGGTCCTGACTACTTTATCAATCTTAACGCTGAAATAACCAATACGACGATCGATATCGCCAAGGTAGAGTTCTTTATCTCTTACCGCGATTCGGTCGACCTGGTTAAGTATTATCACCTGATCGGCGAAGGTTATGCTGCCCTCAATAACTCCATTTGGAGATACAAGTGGTATATCAATGAGTGGACCAGCGGTGAAGGTGAGCACGGTGGTTGGATGAAGTGCGGCTTTGATTACAAGCTGCGCATCAAGATCACGGATATCGCCGGCAACGTCTATGACGACGAAGACGGCGACGGCCAGTTTGATGACTATACTTTCTGGGCGAATCCGTTTACCTCTCCGATCAGCCTGAATACGCCGGCGGATGATTCCAAGAAGTTGTTCAGACTCGACTGCGGCGCTCCGCAGGTCGCGATTAGCGAAGTAACGGCGGGCGATCGTACGTATCAGACCCCGTCGAGCAAGCTGCATGGCCCGGCCATTGTCTACATGAAGAAAGGCGAGACTGTCGGCGCGCAGTCGATTGTTCTCGACTCCCTCAATGACCTTGGCGGTGTTAAGCAGGTCGAATACTTCTTCAAGTCGCCGGTTAACAGTGATGCTTGGATGTCCGTTGGTTATGCTACGACCTCCCCGTGGACGGTCAGTTTCGACCCGTTCGCCAAGGGACTAATCACTGACAATGACATATTCCACAACGAATACCAGAGTGGAATCAAGGCTGTCCTGACCGACAGTCTGAATCAGAAGACCGAGGACCAGATCACGCTGATAGTGCTTGACACTATCCCGGGTATCGCCGCTTGGAAGACCCCGAGCGATGCTTATGTTTGGGGTACCGTTGGTCTCAGTATATGGTCACTTGAAGGTGATTATCACGCTTACGGCACTTATCGCTACGTGACGTACAAGTACAAACCAGCTAACGGTGGAGACTGGGTAGAAATCGCAACCGTTCGTCGTACTGAAGGTGGCGACACAACATTCTACCTGGGACAGTGGCCGACACTCAACCAGGTTGCCGACGGCTCCTACATTCTCGGTTTTGAAACTCAAGATCAGAACCTGAATGTCAAAGGCGTGGACAACAATCCGAAGAATAACGTGATCGTTCACAATGCCGTGCCGACGGTGACAATCACGTCGCCGGCGACGGGTGGATTCTTTGGTTGCTCCAAGAAATTCAAAGCTGACGCGAACTCGCCGATTGGTGTCAGAAGCGTTGTCTTTGAATACAAGCCGGTTACCACGGACATTAATGGTCCTTGGACGGCGATTGGAACTGACAATGCGGCTCCCTGGGAGACTCCTTGGTCAGTTCCGGCGGAGCTTGCCGAAGGTTTCTACGATTTCCGTGCTGTGGTTACGAACATGGCTGGTAGGTCAGCGTTCAGTCCGAACATTACCTTGTTCCACGACAAGACCGATCCGCGGGCCTATTTCAAGACGATTAGCGATGGTACCACGACGTGGGATATGGAAGCTCAGGAGAGCGGCAGAGTGAGTGTCGATGAAGGCACGAAGATGCTCAGCATCGTCGGTTGCGCCTTTGACGACGCGTCGCCGCTTGGTTCGCAGCTCATTTACAACTCAGGTATGGGTGCGATTACGCTGGAATACGTAGGCGCTTCTGACCCGTCGGGGACTGCGCCTCGAATGGTTATCGATTCCATGCTGGTTGACACCGGCGGATGTCACACTTTCTATTGGGACATCAGCCATGTGCCCGTGGGCGACTACACTATTTACTTCACCGCCTACGACAAGGTCAGTTGCAATTACACAGATTTGTCGTTCGTTCTGAATGTTGGAGACGTTACGCCTCCGCTCAGCTACATCGCGGGCTTCTACCAAGACTCGCTATATGGTTTGGTTGAGACCGAGTTCTCATTAGGGCAGCAGTCGAGCCGTGCTCTTACCGGGTCTGACACCACTTGGCTTACCAGTGTGCAGTTCCAGTGGAGCGCTAATGACGGCACGACTTGGATTCCGATTGACATTTCCAAGAAGCCGGTGGCTCTGAAGAGCCTCTCGGGCTACAACGGCAAACCGACACTCTATGGTTTGTATGTTGTGGGTTGGATACCTGTCAATAACACCTATAAAGTTCGGATGATAGCGGTTGATGCCGCCGGCAATCCCTCTATTGATGTTTCTGCACCACCGGTGACGATGCAAATCGTTAGCGGTGTTGCCACGGTCACGTCGAACGCGGCAGACTTCGGTCCGGCTTCTATTGAGAAGAGTCTCGAAAGCCAACCGCAGGATGGCGTTGAGGGCATTGGCCGCATAAGTACGAATCCGAGCTATGGGATGCCATTTGGCGTCGCCATCGGTCACAACCTTCTCAATTACGCTTGGAGTTACGAGATAATCGATCTCCGCAAGACGTCACAGCAGAGCGATCCGCAGAAATTTGCAGGTCCGTTCAATCTGAGTTCGCTGGTAGTCGGGGGTGGTGGTTACGGTTGGGGTCAGGTCTTCTTCTTCGGTGCCAGCGCCGACCTTGCGACCGGTTTCTCGCAGAACGGCCATCTTGACGGTTGGTGGATCACTCGCGCACTCGGCAGCGGTGGACCCGTCCACAATGAGGACCATTCCGTTACCGTTACTGTTCCGCAGAGCTGGTCACCGTCAACCGACGGAAGTGAGAACCTGCTTGTGATTTCACAGAGTGAGTTGCCTGCCGCAGCCGTGTCTGAGGACAGGTTGTTCCGTCCAGTCGGTAACGACAACGGAATGGCTTACTTCATCGGCAATCTTGGCGCTTGGTCGTGGACAGATGCTAACGAGCATGTTCACTACAGCAACTGGTGCAGTTCTGACGACGATAATCGTTTCGTCACGATCAAGATGAAGTACAACTCTCAGATCAATCTGCCGGCAGAATCGCTGAAGGTTCTTCGGTATGACGAGAACATCGGCGCCTGGTTAGACGCCGGAATCAACTTCCCGCATCAGTCTGTGGGAGGATTCAACACTACTGAGCACACGGTGGAGTTTGCAACTCAGTGTCTCTCGGGTCCATTTAGTGTGGCCGTTCCGGTTCCTCCGAATGGGTATTCTGATATAACGCTGTGGTCGCTCGAGCCCTCCGCCAGTGTAAACAGTCAAATCTACACTCAGGGCTATCCCAAGTTCCGCTATCAGGTTCCGCAGATATTCAGGAACGTGATAGACTGGAGCATGTTGGAGATTAAGGTTGACGGCCATCCCATCTGGACCGGCACCGGTCTGACCGGTGGTGGAACTTGGGCAGAGGGTTGGTATGTCAATATCGATCGGGTTTCCGGTCAAGTCCATTTCTGGATGAAGCCGTTTACGCATGATGACGAGAATGGGCACTCAATAGTCGATGACATGCTTCCGCCACTTACTTGCGGTGAGCACACCATCTACGTCGGTGTTCTGGATAACCAGTCCAACTTGCACTATACTGGCGCCACTGCTAGTAAGATCATGGTTGACTGCAAGCCGCCGCATGTCACGTTCCCCAATAGCTATGTCTCCAAGAATCCGACGATCGAATTCCAGATTGCCGATGACGTGGTTGGCGTAGATTGGGACAGCGTGTTTGTTGATGTCTACTTCGTCGAGAAGTCCGATACTGCTGCGGGTGGTGCGGGTAACGACAACCTTCAGCTGCAAACTACGTTCTCACCTGACCAGATCAAGGACTACCGCGTAGGCACGAATGGTGTGAAAATCACCACGACCTACGAATTGCACGATGAAAGGGCAGTCTTGGTAGTCGTATATGATGGCTGGCGACATGGAGTGCCGACTAACTACCCATTCAATTTTTATGGGTACTACTTCAACTGGGAAGGCGTTCTCGACCTGGTCGGTAATCATGTCCAACCATCAGAGCAGTTCTTGTCGGTTGACTATGAAGCTCCGAAGATCAGTCTGACTTCGACCTCCGGAAATTGCCCGATGGTGTTCCGGATCAACGATGACGGCTCCGGCTTCACCGAAGACAGCATTATGATCCGTGAAAACGGCATAGTGTTGACCTCCGGCAAGCAGAGTTCCGTTTCCGCTGTCAACGGCGATGGCAAGTGGTACTTCTTACCGTCCGCTGAGGGTGGACTGTTGTACTACTGCCCGACTTTGGGTGCCAAGGCTGAGATTCTGGTAGCCGACAGGGTTGGTAACCGGGGCAGTTCCATCATCGAAGGGCCTGGTAAACCGCCTGTCGAGGGAGACCTCACGGTGACGATGTCGGACAATCCGTTTGACCCGGCTACCCAATCGTTGACTCTGGACGTCTCGCTTAGAGGCGGTCAGGGAGCTAATGTGACGTGTAAGATCTATGACATGGGTGGTGATCTTGTCGCGACGCTCAATCCGGCGATTCGCGGAACGCTGACTTGGAATGGTGAGACAGACGGTGGCTCGACTATAGTTGCCAATGGCGTCTATCTTGCCCATATCGTAGCAGAGGCCAGCGGTGGTAGTGTTTCGACTGTGGTCAAGATCGCAGTGGTTAAGAAGTAAGAAGGAAAGATGGATGAGTCTCCCCGAACAGGGAGACTCATCCGACGAACTTGAAATGAACTCTTATTGTATAGGAGGGGAGATTTCGAAATGAGAAGTCACCTGATGAAGTTAGTAATCTTCGCCGGTTTACTTTCGACTCTCTTGGTGGGAGGAAGCGGTCTGGCTTTAGCCGAGGACAACCATGCTTTCACGACGTTCCGTGTGGGCGTCGGTGCGCGTGCCTTGGCTATGGGTGGTGCCTATACCGCTGTTGCGGATGACGCAACAGCCGGCTATTGGAACCCCGCGGGCTTGACCGGTATCGAAAGGTTTAATTTGTCCAGCATGATTTCCGCAAATGTGTCCTATGATCGGCAATACAACTATGTCGCTATGGGATACAATTTTGGAAGAGCTGGTTGGGGAGCATTTTCCTGGGTGAATGGCGGAATCAAAGACATTGATCGTTGGGTAGACAACGTTAAGTCCAACCAGTTCAATGCCAGTGAGCATGGATTCCTGTTCAGCTATGCTAACAAGCTGAACAAACTCAACGTTGGCATGACCTTCAAGGTTGGCTATCAGAAGATCGACACCTACTCCAAGAGCGGTGTTGGCTTTGATGCCGGTTTGAAGTATATGTTGACGGACAATGTTCATCTTGGAGTGACCGCGAGAGACTTGGGGACGAAGGTCGGTGATGCTATTCCGGCCAATTTCAACCTCGGTATCGCCGCTTTTGCGTTCGAGGGCTTTACCTTCGCGGCTGATATCCAGAAGATTCAGCATCGCTCGAACGTTATCGTGCATCTCGGTTCCGAGTATGATTATGAATTTGCAAAGAATTACTTCGGCGCGATCCGTGCCGGCGTTAATGACGGCAAGTTCACGGTCGGCGCAGGTCTGACCGTGATGGGCAAGTACTCGCTGGACTATGCTTATGTCACCGAAACGGAAACATTCCTGGGCGAGAATCATCGCGTCTCCTTGACGCTGAGCTTCTAAGCGAAGATTGCTTTGAAGATAGACGCCCCGTTCCGATGGAACGGGGCGTTTTTGTTTCTCAAAAAAGCATTTGTCGTGTGAGTGCTGAGAAGCAAGAGGGTGCCTCTTCGGAAAGGCCAGTTTCTACTTGATTTCAGAGAGGGAAAGCTTTAGATAGGGCGTACACTCCAACAAGGTGGTCGGAATTGAAAGAATTTCATGAAATAGCCTTATGCGACATTCCCAAGGAACTGCCGCTCTTGCCACTGACCTCGACGGCCGTCTTTCCGCACGCCGTAGTCTCTCTTCAGGTGCGCCTCGCCAGATCGCTGAAGCTGCTTGAAGAAAAAGGGGCGGAAAATCAGATATTGGCCACGGCGATCACCAAGAAGGGCATAACTGTTGTCAACTCGATAGAGGACATCCATCGCATTGGCGTGGCGGTGCGTTTGATCTCCAAGGTCAGACTACCTAACAACACCGTGCAATTGGTTTTGCAGGGAATCAGGCGTATTGAAGTAGAACGTCTGCTCCGTTTAGAACCGTACATTGAGGCTCACGTCGAGTGTCTGCCGGAATCGCAGGGAATTGACGCCGCCGCACTGGCTGTGAAACTTGCTTCGGCCCTGGCTTTATTTGAGCAGCTCTCCCAGCTCGACAATCACTACCCTCCCGAGATGGTGCAAATCATGAAGGTGAACGCCGAGGACTATGGCAGGTTCGTGGATTTGCTGGCGAGCTATCTCAACTTCGGACTAGGCGAGAAGCAGTACTTGGTTGCGGCCGTTGATCTTAGCGAGCGCTATGATCGTCTAATCCGCCTGATGACTGCCGAGACGCAAAAGCTGCAGGTCTCCGCTGAAGTTGTCCGACAGGTGCAGGTCGATGTTGACAAGAGCCAGCGGCAGTTCTATTTACGCCAGCAATTGGACGCTATCAAGAAAGCATTGGGAGAGGAAGTGGGGGGAGGCGAGGAGTTGCAAGAGGTCAGGAAGAAGCTGGCTGAAGCCGACTTGCCAGAGGGTGCACTAAGCGCCGCCGATCGAGAGCTGGAGCGATTGAACAATATGTCGCCAATGTCCGCGGAGTATAATGTTATTCGAACCTATCTTGACTGGATAGTCGACCTGCCTTGGAAGAAGTCATCTACTGATAATCTTGACATAAGGCAAGCACGGGAAATCCTTGAAGCTGACCACTATGGCTTGGAAAAAGTCAAGGAACGGATATTGGAGTTCTTGGCGACCCGACATCGGAGGGAGAACCCCCATGGACCGATACTCTGCTTTGCCGGTCCTCCGGGAGTTGGTAAGACCTCTTTGGGTAGGTCTATAGCTCGCGCTTTGGGTAGGAAGTTCGTCCGGATTTCGGTAGGTGGGATGCACGACGAAGCGGAGATTCGAGGTCATAGGAGGACGTATGTCGGAGCGTTGCCAGGCAAGATCATTCAGGAGATTAGAAACTGTGGTTTCAATAACCCACTGTTTATGATTGATGAGATTGACAAGATGGGATCAGATTTCCGTGGTGATCCGTCTTCGGCGATGCTGGAAGTGCTTGATCCGGAACAGAATTTCACGTTCCACGACTTGTATCTCGATCTGCCTTTTGACCTTAGCAAAGTCTTCTTCATAGCGACGGCGAACATGCTGGACATGATTCCGCCGCCATTGCGTGACCGTATGGAAGTGATTACAATATCGGGTTATACGCCCATGGAAAAGATCAAGATCGCCCAGAAGTACTTGATAGCAAGACAGATCGAGGCGACCGGACTACGGGATGGCGAAATTGAGTTTACCGAGGATGCTCTCAATAGGATAGTGTCGGGCTACACCTATGAGGCTGGAGTACGCAATTTGGAGAGGAGCATCAGTTCGATTTGTCGCAAGGTGATTGTGCGTATTCTGGATGGTAGAATCGAGCGAATGAAGGTAGATAAGGCTGAGGTCGAGGAACTCCTTGGGCCGCCGATGGTCATCGAGGAAGTTGCCAGTCGATCACCGGAGGTGGGAATGGTTACGGGCTTGGCTTGGACTCCCGCGGGAGGCGACCTTCTGTTTATCGAGACCACAAAGATGAGGGGTTCGGGAAAGGTGATGGTGACCGGTCAACTGGGGTCTGTTATGGAGGAATCGGTGGAAGCCGCCTATTCATACGTCCGTTCCAAAGCCGACGTCTTGGGAATCGACCCGGAAGTCTTTGAGACTGTTGATGTTCACATTCATTTTCCGGAGGGCGCCATTCCCAAAGACGGACCGTCCGCCGGGGTGGCGGTGACCGTAGCTCTTATTTCGTTATTCACCGGACTGCCAGTCTATCCTGACATCGCGATGACTGGTGAAGTGACTCTGAAAGGGCGGGTACTGCCGATCGGGGGTCTCAAGGAAAAGAGTTTGGCCGCCTACCGCGGAGGGATCAAACGAGTGGCATTCCCTGAAGGCAATACCAAAGACTTGATCGAGATACCTCCTGAGGTGAAGGCTGGACTGGAATTCATACCGATCAAAACTGTCGATGATGTCCTTCAACTTGCGCTGGCACACATCATTGTGCCATCGAGCGATGTGATTGATGAGATCCAGCACCTGACGGACGGACAAACGGGATAATCTCCATCCAAATCATGGCCGGGTAGTGCTGTTCCACACTCGAGCTCAAAGCAAGCAAAGGCATCACATCGACTGTGATGCCTTTGCTGCACTGACAAATCTCAGGAGCGCTATATCACCGATTCCCGCAGGGGGCAGGTCCGGAGGCGAAAATGTAGTTCAGGAGCAAGACTGCGTCGCCGATGTTGCAGCTACCGTCACAGTCCAGGTCGCCGTGATAGGGGTCGATGGGGTAGGCGCCTCCTTGGAATATGTAGACAATCAAATAGATCACGTCGGCGATATTGATACTGCCCGAGCCGTTGACATCTCCGTACGTCGGAGTTACTCCAGTCGTGATGATATGCGTTTTGACATCGGAATCGAACCAATCGACAGCTTCCGCCAGAATCAGTCTTCCTTTCCCGGTATTCGTCAGCATTTGGCCATAGCTGCAGCAGTCTCGGTCTGGACCCAGCCAAATGACAGTCGTCACGTTCCTGACTGTGTCAGGCCAATATGACCATCCCAACTGCCAGACTGGCCATTGTCGGGTCGGTTCAATCAGTCCCTCGAAGCGCAACAGGATACCGGCGAGCTTGCTGCTGCTGGCGACGGTCACATTCGCGGCGATAGTGTCCTGAATGAAGGTAGCACTCAATGACTGGGCGCTGCTCTTGGGAACTGGCGGAGTGTCGCCCACAACTATCCGATACAAAAAGACAAAATCCCTGAATGTCAGCGTGACTCCATCGCCATTGATATCAGTTTGTGCCACTTGTTGCCTCCAGCGAATCGGATCGAAGGCAGACATGCCAAAGTAATAGTAATTCCAGAATATCATGAGATCAGCAACCTCGTTGGAAATCCCATTCAGATTCAGGTCGCCACGATTAATCAGCTGCGGAAAGATCTGGACACGTCCGTTCAGGTAGTCGATGGAACGCAAGGCCACCTTACCAGGCACGCTGATACAGCTCTCTGGTGTCCCGTCAAAACTTGGTAAGGTAGTTGGCGCCGGAAGAGGTGGTTCTCCGAAGAGGTTGTAGACGGACTCGGCGAAGAAGACCGTGTCGCCAGCTATTGTAGTCAGAACGTTGTCGCCACAGTCTTTCCAATAGAAAGAAACCGGAGAGAAGGAAACGTAGTCAGCACTCGCGGCCACCTGGAAAGTGAGGTGGGCAAGAGCAATGTAAAAGGAGGGTCGGTCGGGAAAGCAAGTCGGGTGAGAACTTCCGTTGTTGATGTCGGCTACGGCTACCAGCCTTATAAGACCTGACGGGCATGAATCCACACAGCCGCTGTTGGTCGAGGTGCGATAGGTGAAGTACTCCCACCCGCAGTTCTTGAGCTCGTAACCCTCCTCCACGTCTGCGAGCGTCAGTACTTGCTGATAATAGCCGATCAGGAAGTCAAACCCGCTGACCGTGATTGGACTCGCTCCTTGTTTGATCTTAACCTCAAGAGTAACAAATCCACCGGGATAGCTGTCCATTCCATTAATTTCCACGTACGGACAAATCTGGGCTTGGACAGCAGTAGGCGGCAAGAGCAATGCTGTCAGAATGAATACAGACAGCAATGAAACAGGTCGCAATTGGATTGCGAAAGGAGCGCGTTTAGACATAGATCCTCCCGTGAAAAGGTGACTTTGGTTCGTCTACAACGCTAACGAGGGTTCGATATGCGGCTCGGTATTACTTTCAACGATACGACTGTGACGTAGTCTTAACCTTCAATAAAATAAGTATAACTAATCCCGTCCCCAAATGCAAGGGATTTTTTTGCGAGCGTTAGTGGACTTATTCAGTTGTAGATCAAAACCGGTTCGGTTTTGACGCTCTTTGTTGACCCGAATTCGCTACTCCCGTGGGACAGGCAGGAATGCCTATCCTACCACGGCAGCTCTGCCCCTTGCCCTCTGGATTGCCGCCTTCGCGGGAGTGACGAAGTAGGCTGGATTCCTGCTGTCGCAGGAATGACGGAAAACCTACCGCTCTGTGTCGTAAGGAAAGGATTCCTTACGACGCAGTAATTCCTCACGTCGCAGGATTTTATTACGACGCAGTAGTTCTTCGAACAGTATAGAGCATCCGCCCGCGGCTTTGCTTAGTGCTGATTCAATCCCACGAGGAAGCTGATAGCTGCCATCTTGGGGTTGACATTGCGGCGCAACTCCGAGCGCACCTGCTCGAGTTTCTCAATTTGCTGTTCCACCCCCTGCAATGAAGAGAATCGCTCGCGGTGTTCCAGGTAGCGGTCGGCGTAGTCGAAATTGATTAGCGCTTGCGACGGGTCGATGCCCGTCTGCAAGGGCAAGGCGTTGATGACCATCAAATCGCGCAGCATGCTCTGCCAGTGAATCAAGAGCCGTTCCACTTTCTCGCGATTTTCGAGCGCGGCATTGCCGGAGCACTTGACGACAAGATCAGACGTCGGCATGGTGACCGCATTGGTCAGCAAATCAAACGCGGTTTCGCGCGCCTCAAAAAACGCTTTCTCCACGAGCTGTTCGACATTGCATAACGCACCGGCGGCAAAGCGCGTGACCACCCCAATTTCCTTCTCCGGGATTTCGAAATTCTGCTGCAAATACAACTCGACAAACTTCGACTCCAACGCCGGAAAGCTGACCCGCTGCAAGCGTGAACGAATCGTTGCCAGCAAGAAACGGGGCTGATCGGTACAGACAATCAGGAACGAATCGCGAGGGGGTTCCTCCAAAGTCTTCAACAGAGAATCCATCGTGGCGGGAAGCATCCGCTCGGCTTCGTAGATGATACCGACTTTGTATTTCGACAAGCTGGGATGGCGCGACAGATTGCTCTGAAATTGCCGGATGTTGTCGATCGTGATGAAACTAGTGACGTCATCGGAGGCATCCGAGAACGGTCGCTCCTGTTTCTGTTGCAAGTAGGGAAGATAGAGTTTGTCGGCCTTATCTTCGTCCTTGGGGAGCGGGAATAGATAGTAAATATCAGGATGGCAAAAGGCATGGGCCTGTCGGCAGGAGGCGCACTCACCGCAGAAGTTGTCGGTAGGATTCTGGCAGGTGATTGTCTTGGCCAGAAGATTCGCAACCGCCCATTTGCCGACCCCCTTCTTGCCGGCGAACAACAGCGATGACGGCAAGCGATTTTCATGAAAAAGGCGGCAGAGTCGCTCGTAAAGTTCGGCTTGGGGAAGCAAAGTCTGTGTTTTTGCAGTCGTCATCGTCTGAGCCAATCGGCGGGATCGACGGCGGTTTTGCCGTCACGAATCTCGAAGTGTAATCGCGAACCGATTGCCGTGGCAAACTGCTCGCCGCGAATAACCTGTTCGCCTTCACTAACGGAAACCTGATCGAGGTTGCCATACAGCGAATAAATTGAGCCGCCATGGTCAACAACTACAAATCGTTCCAGCCCGCGCGCCCAACCGATATATAACACTTCACCCGTAGCCGCCGCAACCACTTTTCCTCCGGCGCGCGCGGCAATGTCAAGGCCGTTGCTCTTGGTCAGCAGGTGGGTGTCACTCTCCTGTCGCAGTCCAAATCCGGTTATGGCGCTGCCACGCACTGGCCAGTAGAGTCGGCCTTTTAGTCGAAGCGCAAAGTCGTGTTCGCGCTGCCAGATAGCGTCAACGGTTTGTCGGCGCTCTGTTTCGATTTCCGCGAAGATATCGCCGATGGTTTGTGAAGATCTATCCATTTCCTCGAGTTGCCGCATCTTCTGGCGTTGCTGCCCCTTGACCTGAGCCAACAGTCGGTCACGCTGCTTGATCGCTTCCTCCGCCCGAATCTTCTCTACCTGCTCGGCGGCCGTGACCTCAGCCAGTGATTGTTGTCGCGATTTCAGATTGGCGAGCAACTGTTGGCTGTTCACCAGATCGGAATTGATAGTCACAAGCCGCTGCTTGTCGGAACTGATCAGCCGTCGGAATAGGTAATCATAATCGTCGGCGCCATCGCCTTCGGTTGCCGCGAAGGGCATAAAACGATCGTCCGGCTGTGGTTGTTTGTAAAGCGCGCGCAAGTGGACAGCGATGGTGATATTACCGGTCGACGATTGTTGCTTGAGGATGCTAATAGTATCTCTGGTGGCTTCTATTTCGCCGCCGATACTACGACTCTGGGTACGCAACTCGCGCAACAAACGACTCGACAATTCCAATTCAGCTTCCACTTTGTCGAGTTGATCGTAGATGTCGGCCTGCGTATCCAGAAGCTGCTCAACGTCGCTGCGCACGGTCGCAAGCTTCTTTTGCATGTCGGCAATAGAAGTCTGTGGCGTGGCGACCTCGGCAAGGGCGATACTCATCAACAGCGATGCAAAAAGGAGCATTAAGACTGCAAGGGTTCTGGTCGTAGTCACTTCAATTGACTCCGCACTGCCACAATTGCGGATATGGCACCGGCGACGATACTGCAAGCGGTGACAATCGCTATGCCGTTGCCGGTGATAAACGAAAGCTGCAATGAAAGCCTTGATGATAAATGCCAGAACAGGTACAGCAAGCCCAGTCCGGCGATGGCTGCAGCAATGCCAATCGTCAGACCTTTACCGATTAGCGGTAGCCCGATCTGTTTCCAGTTCGCTCCGAGGAGGACAAGAATTCGCGATTCCTCTTTTCGCGCCAAAGCAATCCTGCGTACGCCGAGCCACATAGTTAAGAAGAGTGCGGCCGCTACCAACAACAACAGCAGGATTGCGGCTTTGCCAAAGAACGAATAGATGTTTTCCTGTGACATCAGAGACGCTTTGGGATAGCGAATTCCTTCAACGCAGCGGATGGACTTCAGTCGGTTCTCGGCGCTCTGAAAATTCTGAAATGTTGTAGCCTTCGGAACGAAAGTCACGATTAGCGAATTGGGAAAAGGATTGTAGCCGCCGGCAGGGAGCAACTGTGTACCGAGCGTTCCCTGCATCCGAGCATAGGCTTCAGCCTTATCTTGATCTTCAAACGATTCGTAGCCGGTCAGAGATTTAACTTGATCAGCAAGCTCGCGCAGTTCAGCGGGAGTCGTATCGTCGCGCAGGAACAAATCGAGTCGCAAGTCAGCTCGAAACTTCTGTTCTTGTCGGTGCAGGTTTTCCTGCAGAAGTATGCCCGCGCCCAATAGCAATACGACTACTGTAGAGGCAAGTATCACGCCGACGAGGCCCGTTGTTATGGAAGCAAACCCGGTCTTCATTCGCTTACCTCAGCATCAACTCTGCCGTCACCGGCGCTTTCGGTGTTGTTTGCGAGCGTTGCTTGCTGAAAATCAGGACACCGCAGCCGTAAGAGGCGAGAGTCTCCAGTCGTGGCGCAATCACTTTCTGGTCGACTTCACAGGTGTTTAGATCGGCAATTACCAACGGCGCCATCTTTGCCAAGACGCGCGCCAATGACAGCAGGCGTTTTTCGGATGACGACAGCAGATGCACCCCCTGCTCGGCTTTTGCGGTAAGGCTGACCTCGGCGAGGGCTTGATAGGTCTGGTCTCGCAGAACTGACAGCGAGCAACCAGTGAATTGAAGAGCGGCGGCGGCATTCTCAAAGACGGTGTGTCCTGTGAGCAAGTAATCTTCCTGAAAGATAACACCAATCTGACGACGCAATTGGCTGCGCTTAATAGATCCTCTGTCCCAGAGCGGCTGCCCGCGAAAGGAAAGCTTGCCTACATCGGGTCGGCGTTCTTTGATGATAACTTCCAATAAAGTCGTCTTGCCGGAGCCGGCAGGTCCGGTGACCCAGAGAATAGCGCCGGTGTTTAGCACGAAGGAGACGTGTTCCACCAGAGGGAGGCCGCGATCGTTAAGGCAGCCGATGTCTTCAAGGCGCAGCAATTCGTCAGTCAAGATCATCCTCCGCAGTCTGTATCGACCACCGATGGCGCGGAATGTGACGCGCCGGGACGGGTTTCACAAACAGTTTTTGCTTGACTTGCTATGGCATCATCCGATACCAATAGCGCACTACTCTTTGGCAATGAGGCGCTCCATGGTATATTTGAAAACGACTGTTCTCGCAATACTCCTACTAAGTCTGATCGGCTGTTCAGCTAAGAATGACAACCTGCTTCTGGGTGAAAGATTGAACCTGCCAACCTCCGCGGCAGTCAACGGCATCTTCTTTTTGGATGGCAAGACCGGCTTTGCCGCGATAGCATCCGGCGAAGCCTACCAAACCACGGATGGTGGCAAGACTTTCACGAAGCTGGCTCTGGATGGTAGTCCGAATGATTTCTATTTCCTCAATGACGACATCGGCTTTGCTTTCGGTCGATCGGGTTATCTGGCACGTACCGAAGATGGCGGCAAGAGTTGGAGTCGTATTGCCACTGATTCAACCTATGATTTGCGCGATATGGTTTTCCTCGATAAGGGACACGGATACGTGGTCGGCTCAGCCAATATGCTCGAAGGCAAAAACACCGGTATTGTCGGTGAGTCTGCCGACAAGGGGCTTACCTGGAGCTTCCAAGTCACCGAGCATGCAGGGTTTTGGCGTCTGTGTGTGGCCCCAGTGGATCACGTCTGGATTCTCGGCGGAGATGGCATCACTTATAGCACCGACAAGGGAGTGAGTTGGGAGCACAATGGGAGCCGAGGAGACACGATTCGTGCGATGGTTTTCAGTGATATCATTCATGGCTGGTCAGTGGGAGATAGGGGTGTGTTGCGGAAAACCTCCGACGGAGGCTGGTCATGGACAGATAAGGTCAGGCTGGGTATGCGCAACCTCACCTGTCTGGCGTCGCCCGAACTGGATATTGTCTATCTGGGGGGTGATCGTTTTCTGGGGATGACAACCACTCAGGGTCGGATGTGGTTGGTCGACACGCTGAACTATGTCACAACGTTCAACGACTGCCAGTCGGTGGGCAAGGAAGTCTTCTTCGCCGGTTCGGGAGGAACGATAATTAGATTGAAGCGATAGGGGCGAGGCGGCCTTACCAGACAGTCGGTAGCGACGTAGGAACGGGGAATATCTTTCTACTTTGCCAAGGGGAGATCCAGGGGATTGTCTCGGTGTATGCTGGAGACGCGCTTACAACCCCCTTGGTCCCTATTTGCTAAGGGGGAAGACTGTCTCAGCTACCGCGTGTCCAACACAGGTTGACTTGCGGGATAGCCACAGGAAAGCAGATGGCTGAGGAAACAGCAGTGGAAGACAGCAGGGGCGACCGGCCCGGTCGCCCCTGCTGTGCTTGGGCGCTTACTTCACGCTAAGAAGTTCGACTTCAAATATAAGCGTAGCGTTCGGCGGGATGATGGGGGGTCTACCGGGTGCGCCATAAGCGATTGCGGGCGGGATGATCAGCTTGCGGACGCCGCCGACCTTCATCGTTGAGAGACCTTCGTCCCAACCCTTGATAACTCTGCCCTGTCCAAGCGGGAAGCTGAACGGCTGGTTCCTGTCCTTGGAGGAGTCAAACTTCTTGCCGTCGGTGAGCCAGCCGGTGTAATGAACTTCGACGGCCTGTCCGGCTTTGGGTACCGCACCGAGACCCGCTTTGATATCGATGTATTTGAGACCGCTGGCGGTCGTGACGGTGTCTTGTTTTTCCATTTTCCCTGCTTTCGCTTTCCCTGCTGCTGTGGTTTCCTTGGCCGGCTCAGTCGCTTTGACGGTAGTAGCCGCCTTGGCGGAATCGGGTTTAGCTTCGGCTAGCGCAACAGCAGCACATACAAACGCCAGCAGCGACGCAACGACCATGATGCTTATGAGTCTCTTCATCGGTTCTCCTTATTGGTATGAAGTTTCTGCTCGTTTTCTCCTTGGTAGCACTTCGCTCGTGGCGGCATCGTACGCACCGTCAAGAGGCGACGGAATGTTATACAAATGGGATGAAAATGCAACGCAACTTTTAGAAACGCACCAGCAGATTTTCGGCGCAAAATCCCGGGCCGAGAGCGGAAATGAGGCCATACTTCCCGGACTTCAAAGGGAAGTGCTCAAGATGTGCCGCCAGGACAAACAGCACGGAAACCGCCGACATGTTGCCGAAATCCCGCAGCGATTGCCGACAGAGATCAAGTTTGCCATTGGTGAGAGCGAGAGCGTTTTCGTATGCCTCAATCACCTTGGCGCCGCCCGGGTGGAGGATTAGATAGGAGATGTCATCGAGCGTCAAGTTATGACTACCAAGAAACCCTTCGAAATTTGCGCGCGCGCGCGCATTTACGATTTGCGGGATGCTCTGGCTGAACACAACCTGCAGGCCGGTGTTCATCATGTTCCAGCCCATTACGTCGAGCGAGTCAGGCCAAAAGGTGGAGCGCGTGTCGAGCACCACGACACCGTCCGAATCGATTTCATCACCGGTCATCAATACGGCGGCGGCACCTTCGCCAAAAAGCGCCGTGGCGACGAGATTGCTTTTGGAAAAATCGTTCTGCTGAAAGGTGAGACCGCAAAGCTCGACAGCCACAATGAGGACGCGATGCCGTGGATGCGCCAGCAGATAATGGTAGGCGTGCGATAGTCCCGACGCGCCTCCGGCACAGCCGAGTCCCCAAATCGGTGTGCGACGAATGTCGGGACGCATCCGTAGCAAGTTGATTAATCGAGCGTCTATCGATGGCGTCGCTATGCCGGTAGATGAAACAAAAATGATATAGTCGATCACTTGAGGAGTGACCCCCAGTGGCTGAAGCGCATCATTTACGGCAGCGACGCCCAGCCGATCACAGGAAAGGATGTATTGCTCATTCTTATCGACAAAGCTGTGTTCCTCGCGGTACCAGTCCATCGGCACGGAGAAATGGCGCTCATTGATCTGTGCGTTTTCGAAAACCTCCAGCAGTCGGTCAATCGGGAGCCGAGAGTTGCTGAAATGAGTCCTGACGAAATCCTTGATGTTTAGCTGGGTCAGTTTATGAGGCGGCAGCGCCCTGCCGACGGAGATGATTCTGGGCATAGTTCCTCGTTACGACCCCTGCGGTAAATACGACATGGACTTAGATTAACCCTAAGCTTTTGAGACATCTTATTTTTCGCAACAAGGACACGCATACGCGCTGTAGTGCGTACCTTTAGGCCAGCGAGTAGCCGCCGTCAACGATAATGGTCTGGCCGGTGATCCAGCGTGAGTCATCGGTACAGAGAAAGAATACAACACCGGCGACTTCATCCGGTGTACCAACTCTTCCGAATGGCGTACGCTTCACGACTTCTTTGAACATTTCATCATACGATGGGAATACTTTGAGCGCGTCGGTATCGATAAACCCGCCGGAAACGCAATTGACATTGATCCGACGCGGCGCCAATTCAAAAGCAAGGTATTTGGTCAAGGTTTCAATGGCGGCCTTGGAGACGCCGATCGCGGCGTAACCGTCGATATAGCGTTGCGATCCCAGCGACGACAACGACACTATGCGCGAACCTTCGGGCATCATGTCCTGAGCATGTTGCACGCAGAGCAAAAAGGCCTGCGCGTTGGTATGCATTGACAAGTCCCAGGCTTTGTCATCGATTTTCATCGCCTCGGTGTATATCCCGAGCGCGGCGTTGGAGATCAGGATGTCAAGTTTGCCATATTTGCTGCGCATCTCGTCGAAAATTTTGTGAAGCAGTTCGTGTTTGCCAACATTGGAGCGAATCGCGATGGCATTCGAGCCAAGCGCCTGCAACTCGGCAACGGTCCGCTCGGCGGTGTCACGACTGCGGAAGTAGTTGACTGCTACATCCGCGCCAGCTTTGGCCAGACGCAGGGCTACCGCTCTACCGATTCCTTTAGTACCGCCGGTTACCAGCGCAACCTTCCCTTTCAGACTCTGCAATTCATCCTCCTTGAGATGGTCAGTCCCGAATTCGTTCCGTCACCCTCGGACGAGCGTTGGTCAACATACCTGTCGCCGTGAGTCGAAGTTGCAACGGAGACACTTACGTGAATTGCGAATCTAACTACATCGACAGATTTTGTCAACAAATGTCACAACGGCAGTGCGTCTACTTGAAGGTCTCTTCAAAGAACTGCTTCATGGCCAACCACGAACGTCTGTCGGCTTGTTCGTTGTACGCGGCTCCTTTGGACGGGTCAGTTCCGGAGTCGGGATTGGTGAAGCTATGCACCGCGCCGCCATAGATGATCACTTGCCAGTTGACTCCGGCGTCGCCCATCTCTTTCTCGAAGGCAGCCAATTGCTCAGCTGGGACGTAAGGATCGGAGCCACCATGCTGCACCAGAATCTTGCCCTTGATGTTTTTTGCATCCGCAGGGTTGGGAGTATCAAGATTGCCGTGGAAGGAGACAACACCGGCAAGGTCGGCGCCGCTGCGCGCCAGCTCCAGTACCGTGCCGCCACCAAAGCAGTAACCGATTGCGGCGATTCTCTTGCGGTCGACCAATTTGTTGTCGGCAAGAACCTGCAAAGCCGCCTGCGCACGCCGACGCATCAGTGGGCGATCCTTTCGATAGATGGCTGCCTGCGCGGCTGCCTCGTCAGCGTTCTTGGGGCGAATTCCCTTGCCGTAAATATCGGCCGCAAAAGCGACATAGCCGAGCTGAGCCAACTTGTCGGCGCGCATCTTGGCGTATGGTCCGAGCCCCATCCACTCGTGCACTACCAGCACGCCGGGACACGGACCGGCAATGGCGTCGTCATACGCCAGATAACCCTCGCAAGTAACATCACCGTCTTTGTACTCGACTGTCTGTGTTTTCAATGCTCCCTCCGCGACGGCAGTGATTAGAAATACTGCGCCCAACGCCATCAGTGTTCTGCAATAGCTGTTCATACTTCCCTCATGCTTTCCCGCGTTACCTTCGCGATGATATCATCGCAGTATTACGTCTATAATTACGCGCCGAAATGACTACGTGATAGGATCATGTTACGTTGGCGACAGGACTCCCAAGAATCGCCCCGAGCTTTCACTCTGAGACGATAATCGTCGGCGGAAGTCATGCTTCGTTTCAAAGTGAACTCAGCAGGTGGTGATTATTTGTACAACTGCGTGCAACTTGCTGTTAGTCAATAAAGATGGGTAACAATCGACCGAAAACCCAGAGTGGAATATCAGTCTTGGAATAAACCAAAGTCAGGAGGGAATTGTATGAAAGGACACCGGGCTTACATCATTATTCTTGTGCTTTTGACCCTGACACTGACAGGCACGACGATTGCACAGGATTTCCAGCAACTGCTTAACGCCGTCGACAAAGTAGAAGCCAATTTGAAAACGTTAGTCGAAAAGGAGGCGAGCGCACGCTCGGCAGATATCGCCAAACTTCGCACGGAACTCACCGGACAAACAGTCGGCGGCGCACCCGCAGACATCAATCCCGTGTTCGCTCAGTTTAAGAACGAGCTTGATTCGTTGCGCGCCGAGGTGGGCAAGCTATCTGTTGCACGGCAGCAACTGGCTTCAGCCGATCCTGAAGGTGTAGCCGTCACGACGCCGACTGCGGCGCAGGTGGAAGGTTTGACTGAGGGATTGGCTGCTCTCAATGAGCGGCTTGAATCTTATCTGAATTCCAATACGACGCCGGAGACGGAGCAGATGCACAATCCGTCGAAAGCTGCTGCCGAAGAGAGTCCGCTTCCGGGAATCAGACTATTTGGTTTTGTAAGCGCGGGCGCCTTCAGCGACCGGAATACCGACCGCAGCTCTTTCGGAGTTGACGAGACGGAATTAGATGTTGAGCATGGCTTCTCCGATAAGGCATTGGTACGCGCCGACATCGAATATGTCACTCAAGAGGGGGGGAGTCTCAAAATGGACCTGGAGCAAGGATATTTGTCTTACAATCTCGGCTCCACCCAAAAATGGACATTTAGTTTCGGCAAGTTTAACGCGCCATTGGGATTTGAATCGTGCGACGCACCGGGCCGCTACCAGCATTCTTACGCCGCTGTTTCGACCTACGCCGTACCCTGCAACCTCACGGGCGTGAGCATGCATACGCAGTTTTCGCCAATAGTTGATGCCGTTGTGTACTTGGTCAACGGCTGGGATGTCAACTCCGACAATAACTCCGGCAAAACCTGGGGCACTCGTTGGGGCTTCACGCCGGTTGACAATTTGAATTTCGGACTCTCGGGCATTACCGGACCGGAACAACTTGACCGTACCGACAGTCGCCGCAGCATGTTTGATCTCGACCTTACTTATCATGCCACTCCGTCGCTTCTCATCGGCGGCGAAGCAAACTACGGAATGGAATCGAAAGTTCTGGCCAACAACGGTGATGCCAGATGGTTCGGCTTTCTGCTTATGAGCAACATTGAATTGGGCGGTAGCGTCAACCTGACCACCCGTGTTGATTATTTCAAGGACTACGGCGGATTCCTTACCGCGTACACGCAAGACTTGAAGGCCTTTACGATTGCTCCCAGACTGGAGATCGTAGATGGCCTCGAGGGACTGGTCGAGATGAAATACGAGTTTTCCAATCATGAAGTCTTTTACACGACCTCCAGTGAGCAGAAAGCTATTAGGCGGTTCGGGCCTGTGCCGGCGCCGATCAGCACTGAGGTTCGCAAAAACAACCGCCTGTCGCTGGCGTTGGAGATGACTTATAAGTTTTGAGAATTGATCAAGAAAACGGCGCTTTGCGTCAACGGTGAAGAGACCAGGTCCATTGACAACAGTGAGCGGCTGGCAAATTTGCAGGTAGCCTTCTGAAGGCAGCCGGTCGCAGTTGGGCTCGCCGGGCGAGTGACGAGGAGCAGCAATGGTATAGCATAACACGCATTGAAAGAAAGGAGTGATCGGTCATGACGATCCTAAAGAATTTGAGCGTCAAGGGGAAATTGGTCCTGCTCTTAGGTGTTTTCGTGTTCGGTTTTGCGGCCTTTGGAGTGGTCTCCTTCAAGCTTACGAAAGAGCTTCAGGTAAACGGTCCGGTTTACCTGAAGATTGTTGCCGGAAAGGACCTGATCGCGGACATTCTCCCACCTCCCGAATATATCCTCGAATCATACCTGGTGGTTCGCCAACTCGCACAGGAAAATGACCGGAATAAAATTGACGAGCTAGCGGATCGGCTCAAGCAACTCAAAGCCGATTTCGATACTCGACACGATTACTGGGTCGGTCTTCTCCCGCAGGGGGAAATGAAGCAGATGATGATCGAGACATCGTACCGACCGGCCAAGGAATTCTACAATCTGGTCGAGAGCGACCTCCTCCCTGCGGTGCGACGCGGCGATTTGCAGGCGGCCAACGCGTTGGCAAACGGTCGTCTGGCATCACTATATGAAGAACATCGGAGCGCCATCGACAAAGTCGTGCAATTGGCCAACCAATTCAACTCGTCCACTGAGTCATCGGCAGCCGATAGAATCGCATCCGGCACAATCATACTGCTGTCAATCGCGGGCGTTACCCTACTGACTCTGATAGTTTTAGGGATCTTGATCACGCGGCAGATTGTCGGCCCGATCAGGTCTCTCAACAAGGTCGCTACGGATGTCGCATTGGGAGACGTCAATGTCTCAATCGACGTGGAGTCCAGTGACGAGATCGGAACGCTGGCCGAGTCGTTCCGGCAGTTGATTGACTACATAAAAGCACTAGCAACGGCCGCTGAACGGATTGCCTCGAACGATCTCACGGTTCAGGTTACGCCCAAGTCAGAGAAGGATGTTCTCGGTAATTCCTTCAAAAGCATGGTCGCGAACTTGAGCGGTGTCATCCGCCAATTGACCGACAACTCGACACAGTTGGTTAGCGCCGCAACTGAGATTGCGTCGTCCTCGGAGCAGATGGCTCGTGGTTCGCAGGAACAGACCGGTCAGACCTCACAAGTATCAAGTGCGGTCGAAGAGATGACGGCAACGATCGTCGAGTCATCGAAAAACGCGAGTGAAGCTGCCGGCCAAGCCAAGGAAGCGGCCAACGCCGCCCGTGCGGGTAATCAAGTGGTCAGCCAAACGATTGAAGGGATGAACCGGATCGCCCAGGTGGTTCAGGAATCAGCTAACACGGTCCAGGAATTGGCGAAGTCGTCCGACAAAATCGGCGAGATCATCGGCGTAATCGATGACATCGCCGACCAAACCAACCTGCTGGCTTTGAACGCGGCAATTGAAGCGGCCCGTGCCGGAGAACAGGGACGGGGCTTTGCGGTGGTGGCGGATGAAGTCCGCAAACTGGCGGAACGTACGGGCAAGGCGACCAAAGAGATCACCGATATGATCAAAGGTATCCAGAACGACACCAAGGGTGCGGTGACTTCTATGGAGCAGGGAATCAACGAAGTTCAACAGGGGCGCGAG
>Ga0209777_10002155_pt1 | contig 26594 bp, 23 predicted proteins | sample FrelakmetHBP12HB_FD_187147 | JGI IMG/M metagenome (GOLD analysis project Ga0209777, IMG submission 187147) | Freshwater lake sediment microbial communities from the University of Notre Dame, USA, for methane emissions studies -HBP12 HB (SPAdes)... | ecosystem: Environmental > Aquatic >... | reverse complement strand
CCAAAAGCTGTCGTCTGTATCGATTACCCCGGATTTAATATCAGGCTTGAGCGCTCCCTTCGACGAGGCGGCTATCAAGGGCTGTTAATTCATTACATTTGCCCAACCGTCTGGGCCTGGGGCAAAGGCCGCATTCCGATTATGGCCCGGAACCTAGACCTGCTCCTGACTATTTTTCCCTTCGAAAAAAACTGTTTCGCCAATACATCGCTGCGGGTCGAATATGTGGGGCATCCTCTCGTCAAAAAAATCAGAGAACACCAACGGCTCGAAAATTTCAAAGAACATTACCGCCTCGATCGCACTAAAAAAATTCTCGGCCTTTTTCCCGGAAGCCGTAAAACAGAAATTGAGCGCAACTTTCCCCTTCAGCTTCAGGCGGCACGACGACTGCAAGCGGAAACAACTGATCTCCAAATTGCGATATCTTTGGCTCATCCCGAACTTCGAAGCTCCCTAACAATCCCCCATACTCTCTTAATTGAACCGGAGCATCGCTATGATTTGATGCAAAACAGCCATCTAGCGCTTGCGACCTCCGGCACCGTCACATTGGAGCTCGCTCTCTTTCAAACACCCACCGTCGTTCATTTTGCCATCAAACCTTTGGATGTATTTCTCGCTCAAAAAATTTTTCGCATCAATTTGCCGCATTATGCGATTGTCAATATTCTCGAAGGAAAAACGATCTTTCCCGAACTCTTTGGTCCCCATATGACTGTAGATTCACTTCTACAAAAAGGAAAAGAACTCTGGTTTGGCGATGAGCTGCGCATGATTTGCCAAGCTCAGTGCGCCCATGTGCAAGAAATACTAGGAAATGCAGATGCCGCAGCAGCGGCAGCGCAAGCCATTCTCCACTCCGTCTCGAAACGGGTTGCATCTGATTTTTTAACATAACGTTTTAGCTAAGAATATGTTATAAATTCAAACATTAAAATCGAGATCTGAACGCAGAACATTCTAATCCGTCATTAAAACGAAATAATTTTATAATTCAAAACGCAACTCAATATTTTATTAAGCTCTATAAAGCATCCAGCCACGGTAATTGTAAAATTTCTACATCAGGGAATCTCTGGATTTTTAAGTTAAATTCCCTTAGATTGATACTCAATTTACGGAACTTTTTTCATGTCGGACCCATTTATCATTTACTTCGATCAACTGAAAGAGGGTGATGTTCAACGAATTGACACGAGCCTTTCCTCGGAATTCTTTGATATCAACGAGACCGATTTATTTTTTAAAGAAGCAGTCAAAGTATCAGGCGAGGCCTATGTGACGGATGATGATTTCGTGCTTCATTTAAACGCTTCCACCTCTGCTGAAATCCCTTGTTCCGTATGCAACCGATTGGTATCGATGCCGTTGGCCATTAAAGGTTATTATCACACAGAACCATTAGCCGACATCAAAAGCCCTTTCTTCGACTTTCGCGGCATTCTTCGCGAACTTCTTCTCGTCGAACTTCCAAAAGTTGCTGAATGCAAGGGCAATTGTCCGGAGAGAGAAGCTTTGGCCTCCTTTTTACGCAAAGAAGCAAAGGCAGATGCATCCACACACTATTTTCCCTTCAATGACCTAAAATTATCTTAAGGAGTTTACCACCATGGCAGTTCCTCGTAATCGCGTATCTAACGCCAAGAAAAACTCACGGCGCTCGCATCATGCGAAAAAACCAAAAAATTGTTCAGCCTGCTCTAATTGCGGCCGTTTACGGCTTCCGCATCGCGTCTGCGTAGGCTGCGGCCACTATGACAACCGAGCGATCGATGTCGTCGCGCAAAGCTGAGATTCGAATCGGCATTGATTTGATGGGGAGCGAAAATTCCCCACAAGTCTTGCTTCAAACATGCGAGTTTCTAGCCTCCCGGCAACCACCTCATATTAAGCTATTCGCTATCGGTGCACCCGATTTGGCCGCTAGCACGAATCTCTCATATTTTCCCGCGACCGAAACAATTGAGTTGGATGATTCGCCGCTCACTGCCGTTCGGCACAAAAAAGATGCGTCTCTTTCCGTGGGACTCCGGCTGCTGAAAGAAAAAAAGATCGATGCTTTTGTTTCGGCAGGAAACACGGGGGCATTGGTTTGCTTAGCCAAAATGACTCTATCGATGATGCCGGGCTTGCTGCGGCCCGCCCTCCTCGCACTGATGCCGACGCAACGCCGCCCCTTAGCGGTCTTAGATGTCGGAGCGAACGTACAGTGCAAAGCAGTCCACCTTGTGCAATTCGCCCTGATGGGCGCAGCATATCAGCGCGCACGCCAAATCTCATTACCCACTGTCGGACTTTTAAATGTCGGCTCGGAGGCGATGAAGGGAACTTCCCAGGTGCGCCTGGCCTACCAGGAGCTGCATCGCGAAGCTGCGTTGCCAAATCCTTTCTTTCAATTTCATGGCAATATTGAAGGAAAAGCGGTTTTTAATGGAGACGTCGACGTTTTAATCACCGATGGCTTCACAGGAAATGTGTTTTTGAAAACCGCCGAAGGATTAGCAAGCTTCATTCTCGATAAGCTCAATAAAAACCTTCCTCAAAATATTCTTGAACAAATGCAGGATCAGCTTCGGGATCTCCAGTGTCATCTTCACTATGCCGAATATCCCGGCGCCCTACTGTGCGGCGTTCAGGGCATCGTCATTAAATGCCATAGTTACTCTTCCCCTGAAGCTTTTGCGAGCGGTATTCGAGAAGCGATTCGGATCGCCAGCGAAGACTTTTTGCAAATTATTCAAAATAAATTACTTGATCGTTCGGATTTGCAAAAATAATCTATTCTTTTTTTCTAGAAAAAGATGAGGATATCTCCTATAATCAATATAAACATCCGATCATCAACATATGCATGAAATTCTTCTTAACATCGAATCTAAAGAAACGCGCTATGCTTATCTCTATCATGGACAGCTCTATGATCTGATCGTTGACCGCAAAAAATCGCGTCAGATCACGGGGAACATTTATCGTGGCCGCGTCACCAATATCCTCCACAACATCCAATCTGCGTTCATCGACATCAACGAGGGAGAAAACGGTTTTATTCATATCAGCGACATCCTTGAAAATACGAAAAAATTTGAAGAGATGTTCGATATGGATTTCGACCTGGATTATGACATTTCCAAAATGAGCTCGAGCCCTAAACCGAAAGACATTTCTCAGCTGCTCAAAATCGATCAGCCTGTTCTTGTCCAGGTTGTCAAGGAACCTATCGGAACAAAAGGAGCGCGGCTCACTTCCAACATCTCAATCGCCGGCCGCTACCTCGTTTTACTTCCAAACAATCCACATCGAGGCGTTTCGCGAAAAATTGAAGATAAATCGACTCGCGATCGGCTCAAAAAATTGATCCGCTCGTTTGAGATGCCGCAGGATATGGGTTTGATCTGCCGTACCGCAAGCGCTCAGGTGACGACCGATACGCTCATTGAAGAAGCGACAGATCTTTTAAAGACCTGGGTCTCCATTGTCGAAAAATTCCACCAAACCAGCGCCCCCACTCTTTTATTCGAAGAGTCAGATCTCATCAAACGAGCCGTATTGATCTGCGTCGACAAAAAATATGATCGACTTTTAGTCGATGATTACGCGACCTTTCAGCGCTGCAAACATCTCTGCCAAAAATATTCAGGCGAACATCCTTTGAAGATCGAGTTTTACCGCGACAAAATTCCGATGTTCGAGCGCTTCAACGTCGAAAAAGAGATCGATCGGGCTCTTCGACATAAAATTTGGCTGCCATCCGGCGGCTATCTCTTCTTCGATCGAACGGAGGCAATGTATACAATCGATGTCAACTCCGGCCGCTCACAGTCTCAAACAACAAGCGATGTGGAAGAATCTTTAGTACGCATTAACCTGGAAGCCGCAGAAGAAATTGCCAGACAGCTTCGGCTTCGCAATATCGGCGGACTGATTATCTGCGACTTTATCGACATGCGTTTAAAGAAAAATCAGCGGCGTGTGATGGAGCGTCTCAAAGATGCGATGAAAGACGATACCGCCAAGTGTACCATTTTGGGCATGAGCGAATTCGGTCTCATTGAAATGACGCGCCAGCGCAACCGTGAATCGTTGACCCAGACTATGTTCACGGCTTGCCATTACTGCCAAGGCAGCGGTCTCATCAAAACACATGAAACGATATCGGTGGAAATCGAGCGGTCGCTGAAAAAGTTAATTCAGTCTCAAGGACAATTCGCCCTCAAACTCGTGATCCATCCTGAACTAAACCGCTATCTGGAAGGTTCCGATAAGGATTATTTCCAAAAATTTGCGGGAAAAGCAAACGCCCACATCGAATTTGGCGTCAACGATAATTTGCATCTCAATGAATATCTATTCTACTCGACTACCAATGGACAAAAACTCGAACTCTGATGAACAAAAAATCGCCGCTGCGCTAGATAGACTTGTTTGCAGCGGCACTATGCAATCAAAAGATCAAAGTTTGCTAAGACATTTTTATGAAGAAGTTCGAGATGCTTTAATAAAAGAACACCAGCTTCTCAAACCATTTTTCGAGTTGTTCACTCAATTTTTGAAACTTGTCGAAGAACAATTTCATACCCCCTATAGCTTCCCTCCCTACCATCAAAAAGTACGAAAACCTTTTGATTACTATCGTTTCGGATTAAATTTCATCCGTTTACTAATTGATCTTCCCCGATCAAATGTCTTTCGTCTTGATCTCGCCGCTCAAATTGAGTCTCAGTTGCAAAACGGCGATAATGTCATCTTATTCGCCAACCATCAAACGGAGCCGGACCCCCAGGCAATATCTATTTTGCTAGAACAGACTCATCCCGACCTGGCCGAGAAAATCATCTATGTCGCGGGTGAACGGGTAGTGACCGATCCTTTGGCCATTCCGTTTAGCATGGGTTGCGATTTACTCTGCATTTATTCCAAGCGGTATATCAACCATCCGATCGAACGGAAAGCCGAAAAGCAGATGCATAATAAACATACAATGGAATGCATGTGCCGTCTTTTGAGCGAAGGGGGTAAAGTAATCTATGTTGCTCCCAGCGGAGGACGCGATCGCCGCAACGCAAATGGAGTGATCGAAGTGGCGCCCTTCGATCCGCAAAGCATTGAAATGTTTTATCTCATGGCCCGAAAAGCAAAAAAAACGACCCACTTTTATCCTTTAACCTTGGCGACATACGAATTACTTCCCCCTCCAGAAACAATTCAGCTGGAGATTGGAGAAACGCGAATGGCTAAACTGACTCGGATCTATTTAAGTTTTTCTTCGGAATTCAGCATGGAACAATTTCCGGGATCGGATGAAAGCGACAAGAATGAACGGCGGAAAAACCGTGCTCTTGCAATTTGGAAGATTGTAAATCAAGAACACCAAAGATTGATCAATTTATGAAAAATTTTTTACTGGCTTGTGCCTTAATCGCCACTCAACCAATCTACGCAGAGCCTCCTGCAATACAAGATATCGCTGACGAGGCTCATCTACCACTGCTTAACCCCGACCTTTCCTCACGAAAAACCGCAAAAATCCGCCTCGCAAATGGCCTGGAAGCTTATCTCATTTCCGACCCAATGGCCGATCAATCAGCCGCAGCGATGGCCATTCAATCGGGCTCTTGGAACGATCCAGCCGAATATCCGGGAATGGCCCACTTTTGCGAACATATGCTCTTCAGCGGATCTCAAAAATTTCCAAAAGAAACAGAGTTTTCTGATTTGGTCGGCGATAGCAATGGCCAGACAAATGCATACACGGCTCCAAACCGCACGCTCTACATGTTTTCATCATGCGATGAAAGCTTCCTCTCAATTCTTGAACATTTTGCCCATTTTTTTATTGATCCCTTATTCAATCCTTCCCGGATCGAGGATGAGATGCACGCTGTCGATCAAGAATTTGCCAAAAACATTGAAAATGACGGCTGGCGTGAATACATGGTCTTCAAGGAAACGGGAAATCCGAATCATCCGAATGCCCGATTCTCAATCGGTAATTCCGAAACTCTAGCGAACATTCCTCAAAGTGCATTAAAAAAATGGCACTCTCAATACTATGTCGCTGAGAGAATGCACCTTATACTCTACTCTCCTCTGCCCCTCGACACTTTAAAAGAAACCGCACGAAATTTCTTTGGCCCGATCCCAACGCACACCCCGCCTCCATTCGACGATTCAACTTCTCTCACATCGGAGAATCAGAGAGGCCACTTCATCTTTGTTCAGCCGATCAAGCAAAAACAATCACTCGCATTGTCTTGGGAATTGCCAAACGATCTTTCTATTGACCCCACTAAAAGCGCTGATCTATTTTGCTATGCCCTCGATCGGGGACATCCCTATAGCCTCTATGAGCAACTTAAAAAAGATGGTTATATCGAAGATCTGACAATCGGGGTCGATGAAATCGGAGATGCTCATCACCGTTTCTTGCAGATTCAACTGGATCTCACATCACAAGGCCTCAAACAGATTAACGACGTTATTTTTCGTTGCTTTCAAGCGATCAACGGCCTTAAAAATAGCTCTATTCCCTCTTATCTGTTTCAGGAAATGAACGATATCTCCAAGCTGCGCTACCAATATCAACCTCGCCAAGACGCCTTTCGCTATGTCTCTTCCATCGGCGATTCAATCATCGATGAACCCATCCAAACCTATCCGCAGGCCACACTACTCTCCTCTCGCTATGACGCGATAAAAATCGCAGAAGTAAGCCGCTATCTCACTCCCGAAAACTGCCTTTTCTCTTTACAAGCGGACTTTTCAAAATCGAAAATTTCCCTCGATCGCCAAGAACGATGGATCGGCGCTCAATACGGGGTTCAACCGATTCATGAAACTCAGCTCAAAATATGGAAAGAAGCCCCGCCGCATCCGAATATTCGCCCCGCTAATCCCAACCTCTTTATTCCATCTCATTTTGATCTCGTCACAGCGCCGAACGACCCAAAAACAACCGTGCCGATATTGATCAACGAAGATGACGCCGGCATCGCTTATTATTCTCGAATTGCGGAATTTTGCACGCCTCAATCGGTTTTTACTCTGCATATTTTAAGTCCCGAAATAAACTCCTCCGCCCGAAGCTATTGCCTATCAAATCTTTATATAAATTACCTCACCGACCGACTCCATTCAACGCTGAGCGCTGCAGCAACAGCCGGCTTGCAAGCAAGCTTGAATGTCGATCGAAACCGTCTAACCTGCTCGATCTGCGGGTTCAACGATAAAGCGCCGTTGCTTCTCCAGGAAATTTTGAAACACCTCGTGGCTCCGCCGCCCACTCCTGATCAATTTGAGCAATATCGAGCCTGTTTTTCCAAGAAACTGGCCAACAGCGCAAAAGATCTCGCCATTTGTCAAGCCAAGGAACTCGTCGGCACAATTATATACCGAGACAACCCGACTAAAAAAGAACAGCTCGAATCTCTGCAAAAAATCAGCTACGACGACTTTTGCAACTATCTCCATCATCTCTTCGATCAAACCTATGTAAAGGCGATGTTTTGCGGCAATCTGAGCTTAAAAGAAGCGGAATCGGCCTGGCTCGATGTGCGCCATCTTCTGAGCGGCGCCCCCTATCCCAAGAAAGATCACCCTGCGACAAAAATTCTCTCATTACCGGGAGATCAGGGACCGTTTGTGATTCAAGAAAAAACGGACGTGAGGGGCAACGGAGCCTTTCTCATTATCGATTTAGGAAATTTTACTTTCGAGCGGCGCGCTGCGCAAGAAATCTTATCCACTGCACTTAAAGAAGCCTTTTTCAATTCATTGCGCAGCAAACAGAAAACGGGCTATATCGCGCAAGCGGAACAACAAGAACTCGAACTGAGGCTTTTTCAATATTTTGTCGTCCAATCCAACTCGCACAGCTCGGAAGAGCTGCTTTTTCGATTCGAGCAATTTTTGGAAACATTTTTGCAAGAGATCAGTGAAACGATCCCTACGAGCCGTTTTTCAACTCTCAAGAAAAACCTCGCCGAATCGCTACTCACACGATTCCGCAGTCTTAAAGAGAAAAGCGCTCTATGGAATCAACTCGCATTTGACAACGACGCCGACTTTAGCTGGGTCGAAAAGCGATTGGAAGGCTATGCCACATTATCATATGAAACTTTCCTCAAAGAAGCTAAATCCAACTTGTCTCGCGAGAATCGCAAACGACTCGCCGTGCTCTTTGAGGGTCGGATCGATAATCCGTTCTCGTATGAGCCGGTTTCAGCTGCCGACATTGGAAAAGTCAGCGACTATCTGACACGAACCGACAGTGCCAGGCAAATGGAAAAATAATCGGGAATGGCTCTTAGAGAAATCAGATTGACGAGATAACTTAAAACTTTCTAAAGTTTATTACATATGTCTAAAAAGCTAAGCGTTTTTACCCTTGCGATGATCAATGTAGCCGCTGTAAGCAGCGTACGCAATTGGCCGACGATTGCCGAATATGGTTTTTCCTCATTATTTTTCTTTGCCCTAGCCGCCGTTCTCTTTTTAATTCCCGTATCAATGGCCGCTGCGGAACTCTCCACCGGATGGCCCAAGAGCGGCGGCATATTCGTATGGGTCAAAGAAGCTTTTGGCCACCGAACAGGTTTTTTAGCCGTATGGCTGCTTTGGGCTGAAAATCTCGTCTATTATCCCGCATTAATCTCATTTATTGCAGGAACAATTGCCTACATATTCAATCCAGCCCTATCCAACAACACGCTTTACGTCTTAGGCTTTGTCGTCGTTCTTTTTTGGATAACAACCCTTACTAATTTATTTGGAATGCGCACATCCGGATGGATCAGTTCCTTTGGTGTCATTTTTGGCACAATCATTCCGGGAAGCTTTATCATTATCCTTGGGATTTTATGGTATTTCATAGGAAATCCACTGCAGATCTCATTAACCTGGCAAAGCCTCATCCCGAATATGAGCTCCCCGGGCGAGCTCGTCTTTTTTTCAGGGGTTTTAGTCTCTTTTTGCGGACTTGAAATGTCGGCTGTTCATGCAAGTAATGTCGAAAATCCTCAAAAAAATTACCCAAAAGCTATTCTTTTATCTGCCATTTTAATCATTGGACTCTATATTTTTGGCGTCCTTGCGATCGCCATAGTAACCCCTCAGCATCAAATCAACCTCGTCGCCGGAACGATTCAAGCCTTTTCTCTCTTCGTTAATGCGTACGGATTAGGTTGGCTAACTCCGATCATTGCCGTATTACTCGCTTGCGGAGCTTTTGGAACGCTTAGCACCTGGGTAGTCGGACCCAGTGTAGGCCTTCTTGCTGCGGCGCAAAATGGAGACCTCCCGCCTTTTTTTCGCAAAATCAATCGGCATGGAATGCCTGTCGCACTCTTGATTACTCAAGCTATTATCGTTACCCTGTTTTCTGCTGTATTTTTATTCATGCCAAACGTCAGCAGCGCTTATTGGATTTTAAATGCGACGTTAGCTCAGCTCTATCTGATAATGTATGTCCTCATGTTTGCGGCAGTCATTAAACTCCGCTACAAGCAACCCCATATCAAAAGAGCGTATCAAATTCCGGGAGGCTTATTTGGAGTCTGGACAATCGCAGGACTAGGCCTGATCGGATCCATTGCAACAATTTTTATCGGCTTTTTTCCACCCGCGCAAATCGCAACTGGAAATTCATTCCTTTATGTTTCATTTCTCATCTTAAGTATCCTTGTAGTGTGCATAGCCCCTTCAGTCATTCTATTCTTCAAAAAACCTGAATGGGAAAAACCTCTTTCTCACGAACAATAACCTTTGAAGAAATCCTCCTTTGAAGGGATAGGACTCAAGGCAAGAGATGCGTTCAAATTTGAAACAAAGCCGAGAGAATCACGATTCATAATTTAATAACAACGCATTCATAAATTTTACAACCAACTTCATTTACATTAAGTTAATAATTCAGAATTATCAAATTGATAATTAATCAAGAATTACAAATTCATTAACGTTGAACATAAAAGATAACGATGAGATAATTATATCGGAAATAAAATGCATTATTAAACTCATTTAAATTGAATTTTGCATGATTATTTTTACATCAAAACGAAAATTAGCTTTGTATAAATTATGAATGAAATGCAAATTATAAGATTAAACCACCCAAAAATTTCCCCCGCTATAACTACAGAATTGAGAAACACATTAACAAAACTTTACAAACAAGCTAACTTACAAATTGATACAAAAGCATTTTCAGAAATTAGCTTGAGCCACTTAAAAAGCAGGAAAATTATAATTGTCTATTCAGAAGGAAAAAAAAATAAAACTGAGCTATATTTTCCAAAATTCCAGAATGCGGTCGTTATTACAAAACCTGATGGAACAAGGGTTCGTATTCAAGGAGAACTTACCAGTGCAGCAAAACAATCCTTCAAACATCTGAAGTGGAGCGCGAATGATTTAGAAATTTTTAAATCAAAATCCTCACAGGAATTGCCACCCTCATCAAGATCGCTTCCAGACATTTTCAAAGCCATTTTAACCACACCTAAAATTATAAAAGCTCAACAAGCCGGGTATTTAACAGTAACTATTTCCCAAGTTATAGATTTTGTTTTGGGTAAACTCCATATAATTTCACAACCATCTTCCATTATCAGTCAACTGATTCTTGCGAATGGAAAACTTTTTGAGACTCTCGTTCCTGCAATACTAATTTTTTCGGGAACCCTATCATTTTTCATCGAATGTTCTCAAGTAATCAAAGCCTGTCACGATTATAAAATGGCTCAAAAACACGCTAAGGCTCAAGAAGTACAAATTGCTAAGCTTAAAATAATCAGACATACGATTCGCCTGATCGCTGCAATTACCCAGATAGGGTTAGGAATTCTTACGCTTACTTGCCCTCATCTGTCGCTTCTAATAATCATTCTATCAATACTCATTTTTATTATAGCATACGCTCCAGAATCTGTATTAATTTATAAAATCGCAGACAAAACACAAAACTATGCCAACGCTCATTTTAATTATTACACTAAAGGTATTATTGAAAACAAAAAACTATCTCATCAAGAAAAAGAGAGAGCTACTTTAAAATTTATACATCGAATGATCTACACTAAAAAGGATTTTCCTCGATCAAATAAAGCGATGTCAAGGCAACTTTTAAAAGATATTTTTTCAGAAAATAATTTTCGTCCTGGAAAGAAACGCTTCGAGCACGGATCCCCACTGGGTTATCGTAGTGGTTTTCTTTGTGAAGAACTTAGGGAAATACAGGATCCCAACAAGGATCTCAGAGAAAAGGACTTTTGCTTTACGCTTTCTCGCGCCTTTAAAAGATCTAATAAAGAACAAGAATATTCAAAATATTTATCAAAAATAGGTCTAGGAATCCTTGCTTAATAGTTTATATCACTTCATATTATGAAAAACAGCATCAACGTCATCGAGATTCTCCAACCTTTCAATTAAGGCGAGGTTCTTATGTCCGTCTTCCTCACTTACTTCCACGTAAATTTTGGGAACCATTTCTAGAGCCGCCTCGTCAAATTTAATATGAGCCCGCTCAATCGCTTCTTTAACAGTCGGAAAACTTTCTACAACCGTCATGACCACAAAGCAATCTTCATCAACGCAAAAATCATCTGCTCCGGCTTCCATAATCAGCAAAAAAAGATCATCTTCTTTCACATCCGCCTTTGGAATTCGAATTACCCCTTTGCGATCAAAATTGTACGATACGGCACCCGGAGTGGCAACAGTTCCGCCGCACTTATTCGTCGCAATGCGAATATCGGAAGCAAATCGATTTTTATTGTCCGTGATTCCCTCAACAATGATCCCTACGCCGCCATAGCCATAAAGTTCATATGTGATTTCAGAAAAATCCTGCTGATCGGAACTCGAGGCCTTCTTGATATAGCGATCAATGTTTTCATTCGGAAGATTAGCCTCTTTGGCTTTCAGAATGGCCAAACGGAGCTTACTATTTGTTTTAAGATCAGCCCCGCCTTGCTTCACCGCGCTGATAACCTCTTTCATAATTCGGCTAAAAATTTTCCCTTTCTTGCGATCAGAGCGGTCTTTTCGGTGTTTAATATTAGCCCACTTGCTATGTCCTGACATGACAAACCTTTAAAAAAATTTAGACTTTGTTTTTCCCACCTTTTTGCAAACGCGTAGTGAGAATAAAGAGCTTCACGTCGTCGAAATTCAGGGGTATGAACCCATATACGCCCGCGCAGATCGACTCGTGCTTCACAAACCGTATGAAGCATCTCATGATAAACGATGAACTCAACGAATTGCAAGGGCGCCTCGCAGCGATCGAGCAGGCGATTGAGCCGGATTAATGGAATCGTCCGATCAAAACTCCCAAAAGTAATCCGGCGAAAAGTGCGGTAGCGAGGCATATCGAACCAAGTGATCGGAACCTTGATTTCTCCATTAAAATATAATTGATTTAATTGATCATACATAACTTGCAGATCGACATTTTTTCCTTGAGGATTTGACAAGGCCGGATCAGGGATTGGCGGCTGAATGCGGGTAAAATAAAGATGGGCCATTTGTCGTATCACCGCTTTTGCGCGAAAATCTTTATGCAAAGCAAAGCGAATAAGCGCCTGCAAAACAGGGGTGGATGAATAGAGAAATAACTTATGAATCGATAAATCGATTGTGCGGCCATTTACTTTTTGCACCCGGGCATAGGCAGAGTGGTTTTCATGGATCGTAACGCGAAGGGAATAAGAGCAAAGAGCTTGCAAACGCTCGCAAAGCTCGACAAAAGTCATCGGAATCACAATACTTTCTGCATCATAATCTTTCCGAGGTACTGATCGTTTTGTTTGATAAAATGGCGTTGATAGCCGTACTGGAGAAAACCGAGACGTTGATAAAGATGGATCGCAGGATTGCCCTCATATACTTCCAAATGCAAAAGCTCGATTTGAAATTGCTCTTTGGCAAGCTTTTCCAAGTCAGTAAGAAGACGCGCACCCACGCCTTTTCCCCGAAACTTTTCATCAACGATAATCGCAAAAAGCGACTGATGGGCTAATTTTTTAAATGGCTGTATATAAAGCGTAGCGATACCGCATGGCTGACCATCCCAAAGAGCCGTGAGTACCGAATTGAATTTAATATTGCTGATCCAAATTCGAGCGGCATCCTCGATCTCACGCGTATCTGCCAAAGGAAACCATTGCAATACTCCGGGCTGTTGCAGCCATTCGATCAAACAGCCCATATCTTCCTGGATTCCGAAACGTATCGAGATGAGTTTGTTTTGTGTCATTGAAAAAAACGCTCCATTAAAACTCTCGCATGCCCATGGCCATTGATTTTGACAAAATTCTCTTGCCGGGCAAACATCTGAAAACGATTTTTTTCGAGAATCGACAAAATTGAATTCGGCTCGTAAATCTCAACAGAGATGCTTTCCAAAGAAAAACGAGTCTTGGCTAGGTGGAGCAAATTAAGCACCATAGACGTCCCGATACCCTTTTGACGATGTTTTGGATCCACGATCAGGTAAAACGATCCATGATGCGCCACTTTTCGATAGGGCATCAATAATAACGTACCCATCGCACAAGGAACCTCGCCCAGAGTTCCGGTCAAAGCTGCCTTAAATCGAGCAAACCCAATCCAATTTTTTAAGACATCTTCAGTCTCGATGTCGGTATCAAAAGGAAATGGCTCGCGCTCGAGCGGATCGGCAAACCAATTTTGCAAAATGGGCAAATCCTCAAGAGTCGAATAGCGAATATCAAAATCTTCCGGAACAATCATATCTCAACCAAATTGCTTCAAATATGCATTGATGAATTCATCGATTTCTCCATCCATCACAGCCTGAATATTGCCTACCTCGACCTTGGTGCGAGTGTCTTTTACAAGCGTGTAGGGCTGGAATACATAATTACGTATCTGACTTCCCCATGCAATTTCTTTCTTCTCGCCGCCCATCGACGAAAGCTTCTGCTGTTGTTCGAAAAGCTCTTTTTCATAGAGTTTCGATTTCAGCATTTTCATGCAATTTTCACGATTTTGAATCTGGCTTCGTTCGTTCTGACACGAGACGACAATGCCACTCTTAATATGGGTGATACGTACAGCTGAATCGGTTTTATTGACATGCTGGCCGCCCGCGCCGGATGCGCGATAGGTATCGATCTTAATATCATCAGGGCGTACATCAATCTGAATATCATCGACGATGGGAGTCACGTCGACAGATGCAAAACTGGTATGGCGGCGCGCATTTGAATCAAAGGGGGAAATCCTGACCAGACGATGAACCCCTTTTTCCGATTTGCAATACCCATATGCAAAATCACCGGACATTCGATAGGTGATGCTCTTAATTCCGGCCACGTCGCCGTCGAGTCGGTCGATCTCTTCAACTTTCCAGCCGCGCTTGACTGCCCAGCGCTGGTACATACGAGAAAGCATCAACGCCCAGTCACATGACTCAGTCCCACCGGCGCCCGCATTAATTTCAAAATAACATTCTCTGGAATCGAGATCGCCCGAGAGCATCTTTTGAATCTCGAGATCGCTTAATTTTTTTTCGATATCGTCCAGCTGGCCTAACAATTCCTTAACCAGCTGATCATCGGCAATGCTTTCGGCTTCAGGCAAAAGCTCGCTAACATCCTTAAATCGCGATTTCAATTCCCGATAAGGAACAGTCCACCGACGCAAAACTTTGCATTCATCGATTATCTTTTGTGCGGCCGTCTGATTATCCCAAAAACCGCTCTCAGCCATACGATTTTCCAGGTTCTGAACTTGTTCTTCCTTGACGGCCAAGTCAAAGATACCCCCACATATCAGAGAGTCTCAAATCAATTCTCTTCAGTCGTTCCAGCATTTCTAAATTCATAGATAGACCCCCTGTACAATTTGATAAATTCTAACGTAGAGTAATGATTTATTTCGACTTTGTCCATTTCAACAAATGAAACAATTTTTTTGGATTGCATCAAACCGTGCTGACCTAAACCCTCTTTTGAGTTAATCAAAATAATTTTTTATCGAAATTTTTGAACTTCCTTTACATTAATCGATTTCAACTCGATAATAAACGCCTTAATTTTGAACCATCGGAGGTACCAATGAACATCATTAGCAACCCTTCAACTTCCACAGCAGGTTGCGTAGTTTGCCAACCATCTTTAATCATTAAGGGACTCAAAGACGCCTTAACGGTTGTGTCAGAGACCGCAAAAAAGGTCGCTTTCATTTCCAGCATCTATTTCATGAAAGCAGCCATGGTCGCGCTTGCAGCTCTTAATGGAGTCTGGAACGCAACAAAGACCTTGGGGAACAATACGGCAGCACTTGCTAAAACTGTTGGAATCGCTATGCTAGAATGGGCTCACATCGCTGGAAACAAATCAGCCGAGCTCGCTCAATCCGTTAAAAAAGGCGTGATCGTTGCAGGCATTTACTTAGGTAAAGCAGCGATGATCGGCAAAGAAGCTCTACAAGCAGCTTTGCATGCTAGCTGGGTTGCCACCAAAAATTTTGGAGGCAAAACAATGGAAGCAACAAAATTCGTAGCTCACGTTGCGATGGATCTGCTAAAGAAATTGGGGCACCAAACTCTCCTGGTTACTCAAAAAGCAGCTCATTTCACTGCAAAATATTTTTCTATAGCCGCTCACTTTACAGCACAGAAACTCTCTGATGCAAAAGCAGGCATTGGTCAAGGATTACAAATATCCAAGCACTTTTTAGCAACCCACCAAAAAGAAACAGCACTCCTCGGATGCGGAATTGTCATTGGTACTGGTGCTTATTATGTTGCATCACGGATGTTTGCCGGTCCAAAAGAAGTAAAAGCTTAAAGCTTGACTTTGAAACCCGGATTTTATCTAACAAGACCGAGTTTTCTACTTGGTCTTGTTTATGTTTGTTTTTTGAATCCGAAAGAATTTTCCCTCTTGTGTAACAACAAGACGCTCTCCGTCGCGCACTTCAAATCGATGCGCTCCCTCAAAGCAGACGTTTTCGGCAACAAACTCCGAGTAGCCCTCTAATACGATTTCGAGCGACTCATGACGCTGATATTTTGCTTTCCAAAAAGGACGCGAAGCTTTCCAGTCTACGCCGCGATTAATCACCTTCACATTTCGTAAAATAGTTTGAGGAACCCATTTTGAAAAACGTTTCGAACCCATGGGATGTTTTGCAATGATGCGCAGACTACCATTTACTTCAAGATTCTCTATGTCAGCCTCCGCAACTTCCATCACAAATTCACTGCCATCGCTCAACTGGCCGCGGCGCATTTTTTGGCCAATGGTTTGAAATAGAGGTCCCAGCGCCGGATGAAACAAAAAAACAAAGGGCGGATGTGCGGCCAGAACTTCTTGCAGCGAGCGCTCGGGAGGCAAAACAAATCCGCAAGCATCGCATAAAAGCTCTCGATGAGAACGCATCAGATCGTAAAAACAATTTTCAGGCGTATCATCGAAAGAACAGCCGTCAATAAATGCCTTTTTAGCCGTAGAGATGGTCTTATGTCGATGATTATAAGTAATAAATGTCCTTTTCAAGGCATGAGATTCTTTTGTAAGACGATCGCGTTTTCTTTCGATGAAGACATCGGCGATATTTTGCATAGCTGATTCAAGCCGTCCGATCTGTTCATGGTCGGATTTCTTTTTCATGTTTATGATCAGGCCGGGAAATGGGCATTTTTTTACCGCGTCTTCAATCGCAGACAGGTCGGCAAAAAGGATGTTTGTGTTAGAGGTGAAGCGCGAATAGGGCTCATCAGGACTCAGAGGGCGATCTTCAATGCCAAACTTTTCAAAATCGGTGTATTCAACATTGGAAACGACATAGGAATACCCTCCCTTGATTTTACGCTCGACAAGAACGTTCATCCCCTCCGCAGACAAACAGTGACGTGGACAGGAAGCAAATCCAAAAGACTTTTGCTGTGACACTCCAATGCCGGTAAAGGCCAAAACACCGTAATCCATGCCGGCCAGAGGATTATTAATCTGCCGCACCAAAGCATATTTAGCCCCAAATTGACGAAACCAATCAAAAACGCCATGATCTTTTGCTAATTTCCAAATCGCTCCATGGCCGCCGGGTTTCAATAATAACTTCCAGGGCGACTTCCAAAGCCAGCCTCCATGCTGATTCACCGCAGGGACAAGGGGCTGAACAAACAAACAAAAACTCTCCTTCGGCCGTCCAAACCAGCCATTTGTTTCAAGAATGTTTTGAATATGGATCCGGTTGTCTTTTTCATGAGAAGTCATGATCGCAACCGGCGTGGTTAAGATTTTCCCGGTACGCTTAAAATAGAGATATTCTCTCGCCTCTAAATCGCGCAGCAGCCGCCCCAACAGTGTTTGATTGGCAAATTCCAATTTGGCCGCCGGCAAATCTTGCCCCGTTATTTCATCGACAAGATGCAAACGATCGGCTGATCCGCCCAGAGGATACATTTCGCAGAGAAAAGGCATAGCGCGGATTCCCTCCTCAATTGCCGAGTCCACCTCTTTTTTCTTTTGAGAAATATCGATGAAATAGGGGGAATGATACCTCGCATCTAAAGCCGCTTCCTTCACATTGAGCAAGCGAAGAACCTGAAGCTGATATCCGATCACTCCACCCAGTTCACGATAAAAATGATCAACAGAAGCTAAAACCGCTGATAATTTTTCAATATCTTGATCCGAAGGAATCTCAACATCCAGAGGCGCTTGACCAATTGCAATCAATTGCTTAAGTGCAATCTCATTATCCATAGAGAGCTTGGAGAAAACAGCGCAAAGCGGGTGCGCTGTTTTTAAAAATGCAGTAACACGGGGATAGTCATTGAGGAGATTGATCTTTTCGGCATCGGTTTTCGCCTCTTGAAGACGCACCGCCAAATTCTCGATTGCTTTCACTGAACACCTGACATTTTTATTTTTTATGATTGCCTCATCGTAATCGTTCTTTTATCGGGAGGCAAGTTCAGATTGTATCAACGTTGGACTTTTTCCTATGAGGTCGGTATGCTGTCAATTTTTGATAATTTGCTTTGACACTTATATCCCTCGACAGATACAAGATTTCTTTTGAGGAAAGAATACACTGAGCCTTTTTTTTAAGGAGAAAAAGAACATGGCAATCAAGCAAAAAATTTCTAAATTTATGCAACCGATGAAAGTTAGTGAAGATCTTGCAGCGGTTGTAGGTAAAGGTCCATTGCCTCGCACAGAAGTGACGAAAAAGCTGTGGGCCTATATCAAGTCCCGTAAATTACAAGATCCAAAAAACAAAAGAAATATCAACCCAGATGAAAAACTAGGTCGCGTTCTCGGAAGCAGCAAAAAATCCGTGAACATGTTTGAAATGACGAAACTCGTCAACAAACATCTTACCTATTAATTCTTCAAGATATTTTTGTTATGCTATTTAGGCGGCTAGTCCCTAGCCGCCTTTTCTTTTTTCTGTTATTCTCATCTTTCAAACAAACAAAGTTCCCAAAACGGATGATGAATAAAAAAAATTTTACTTCGCTTATTTTTCTTGCTGGTGGAAAAGGATTGCGCATCGGAGGAGAAATTCCGAAACAATTTCGACCTCTTCTTAAAAAACCATTGGCGCTTTATAGCTTAGAAATTTTCGCTGCACTCTCTGAAATCGACGAAATCATCGTGGTTTGCGAGCTTCAATTCCGCTCACTTTTTGCATCAATTCAAAAGCCGCTCTATTTTGTTCTCCCCGGAAATCGTCGTCAGGATTCAGTCTATCGCGGCTTAATGGCCTCTTCCGATCGATCCGACCTCATTTGCGTGCATGACTCCGCCCGTCCCTTTGTTGAAAAAGATTCAATTATCCACCTACTTCAAGAAGCACGCCGGCGCGGAGCCGCGGCTCTGGCGATTCCGGCATCGAATACAATTAAACAAGCCGACCCGAACCAATGCGTCCGGCGCACTCTGCCGCGCGAAGAGCTATGGGAGCTGCAAACTCCTCAAGCCATCGAACGATCTCTTTTTATCAAAGCTTATATTTATGCTCATGCGCATGAAATTGAAGCAACGGATGATCTTTCGTTGATTGAGGCAATGGGGGGGAAAACCTATGTAGTCAAAGGCTCTCCAAGAAATTTCAAAATCACCACTCCTTTCGATTGGGTCATTGCCGAGAAATTATGCGCATCAAACTAACCATTTCCTATGATGGAACCCATTATTGCGGGTGGCAGGTTCAGGCGAATGGAAAATCCATTCAAACGGTTGTCCAGGCAGCGCTTGAAACGATCTTACGCCATCCCATTGCTCTCTCAGGCTCCGGCCGTACAGACTCAGGCGTCCACGCTTTAGGACAAACAGCCCATTTTGACAGCAATGATCTTATCGACCTGAATCGGCTGCTCTATTCAATGAATGCCCTTCTTCCTCTGGATATCCGGATTATTAAAACAGAGCTCGTACCGGATGATTTTCATGCACGATATTGGGCAACGGGAAAGATCTATCACTATCATTTACACCTCGATCCCGTTTCAGATCCGATGACCCGGCTTTATCGAACGCCTGTTTATGGGAAGTTCGATCAAATGGCTCTGCATCTCGCAGCCAACCAATTTTTAGGCACTCACGATTTCATCGCTTTTGCCAACGACTCTCACAAAGGGATTGCTGCGCACGATTCGATCCGCACTTTGAAACGCCTGGATATTGTCGAGCAAAATGGCGGACTGCGCCTCGAGTTCGAAGGCGATGGGTTTTTATATAAAATGGTTCGTAATATCACGGGAACCCTACTGGACATCGCAGCTCACCGAAGATCAAGCAATGATATCGCCGCCCTCTTGCTAGAAAAAAACCGTCGAGCAACGGGGCCAACAGCTCCTGCGCAGGGACTGTTTCTCATGCAGGTGAAATATGATTAAAGGTTACATATTCACATTCAACAGGAATGAGGGATGCTGAACTCCTTATGCGAAGGAGAAATATGGGCCCGATTGGACTCATTCAGAACGATAGATTGTTAAAATTGAAAAAACTATTATACTGCTCCATCTTGACAATTGACTGAGGTGCCAGTTGAATCTAAGGGCGATTTTTGTTTTTCTGAATCTATTTTTATTCTCCACAGCTGTTCATGCTATTGAAGTCACAGCGCAGGATTTTACCTATTGGTGGAAGGATTATAGAGAATCTTCTGATATGCCTGCTGAGTTAAAGAAGATGGAAGATTATTTTGTCTCATCAGAGCTTCTCAATCGTTGTTCTAAATATTGGCTTTTTTTGAACAAGATGAATATCGAGCAGATTTGTCAAAAAGGCTATTCCAATTTTAAACAGACAGTGGCTTGCAACTACTTTACTTGGGTTGTCGATCAAACGCATGGTTATGGAAAAAACCTCTATGCGGGAGACAGGAGCTTTTTAAAAACCATCCCGAATACAGAGTTGTCCAAAAAACATGCCCTTTTTACACAAGAGCAATCCCGACACTACAACTGCACAACGGCACTATTGTATCATTATCTCATGCAAAACGGTGCTGGACCCTACCTAAACATTCTCGACGAACCTTTTTTTGGTAATCCTCCTTCTATTGAAATTCACGGAAAATCAATCTCTCAAGATGTTCTGAATTCCTTAATAGAATATCTCTCTATTATAAACAACTGCGATCGATTAAGTATTTCTACAGTTCTAGAATTAGGTGCTGGGTCAGGAAGAACAGCCTATTGTTTTCTCAAGCTACAGCCTAATATCAAGTACATTATCGCAGATATTCCTCCAGCCCTTTTTCTTTCCCAGTCCTATCTTTCCGATGTTTTTTCAAATAGAAAAATCTTTGCCTTTAGGCCATTTAGATGTTTTGAAGATATAAAAGAGGAGTTTTCCTCCTCCGATATTATTTTCATGACTCCCGACCAAATATTAAAACTACCTAATCGGATCGCTGATCTTTTTATTGCAATTGATTGCTTACATGAAATGAAATTGGATGAAGTCCGGTCCTATTTTAATGAGGCAACAAGACTCTCCTCTCATTTCTATTTTAAATGTTGGAATAGAACTGTTATCCCATTCGATAACGTTTCTTATGATATCCATAGTTATCCTATTCCTGTTTCTTGGCAGAAGATCTTTAACGAGAGCTGTTTTGTACCTTCCGATTTTTTTCATGCTTTCTATAAAATCCCACAACCAGAACAGGGCTAGTCGATCCTGACACTTAAACAAAATGGCTACATTATGAGACCGGCTAATTTCTATGAACAGTTTCTGCAATTTTTGATGATCTCGACATGAAACGTATAAATCTCTCATAATCAATAAATTATAAGACGAAAACCATTATTTATAGTCCAATTCAAATGACTTCGTACTAAAATTTATTTTTAGCCTTCTTCAAAATCAGCAAAATTCTCATCTTTATAAATGTTGGTGGCATCAAAACAACTTGCATCTTCGCTCCAACAATTTTCTTCATGCGTTCTAACTTTTTTCATAATCCCAGCATTTGTACGATAGGTTATACCGAACGCAACTCATGAAGTTGTCGAACTTTTTTCATTGTTATTAACCCGCTGGCCAAATATGAGACAAAGAGCGTCAGCGAGGAGAAGCCGGATCAAAGCGAGCTTTAGCTCGCGCTGGAGTTTGGACATTTTCCTTTCAGGAAAGCGGAATTCAATTAAAATTTTGATGCGTTAAAAGTGAGGACATAACTACAATTTCTTGTCGATCAAAACTTGAAAAGAGATAGTTATGTCCTTACTAGATTGTTTTCTGAGTATTCTTTCCGATTGGAAGTCTGTATTTCCTGCTTATCCTTCATACAAGCGAGCCATTTATTTAGCTCTAGCCAGTGTATGCGTCATTGGTCGAGCCTGTATTTCTCGACTCATCGGTTTTTTAGGAACGGATCAGAAAGATTGGTCCGCCAACTACAAGCTATTCTCCAGAACCACTTGGTCAGAACCTGATCTCTTTGATGCCATCATCAAAAAGGCCCTACCTCTTATTGATGAGCCGTTCATTTCCGTCGCTTTTGATGATACCAAGTTAAAGAAAACCGGAAAAAAAATCAAAACGGCTTTTTACCAAAGAGACCCTATGTCTCCTCCATTTCATGTAAATCTCATCTTTGGATTAAGGTTTTTGCAAGGGTCATTACTGATGCCAATGTACAAAAAAAATGATCAACCACCCCGAGCTTTACCTATTATTTTCAAAGAGGTGCCTGTTGTCCGAAAACCTGGAAAATATGCCACGGAAGAAGAAATCGCCGAATATGAATCTCAGAAAAAAAAGATCAACCTCTCAACATATTTTATCAAGAGCCTGACTAAAACTAGGGACGCTTTAGACAGGGCTGGAGGAAAAGAGAAGACCTTAATCGCAACTGTGGACAATGGATATTGTAATAGGACCTGCATGGGTACCCCTATTGATCGAACTTGTGTTTTGGCCAGAGCTCGAAAAAGTGCAAGGTTGTGTTTTAGGGCTAGCGGAGAAACCAGGAAGATATATGGAGACTACAAATTTACCCCCGAAGATGTTCGAAAAGACGATTCTAAGCCTTGGGAAACTACACAAATCTATCATGGAGGAAGATGGAGGGAAGTTCGTTATAAAGAGGTAAAAAATGTCTTGTGGCAAACAGGAACAAAACTACAATCACTCAGGTTAATTGTCATTGCCCCAGTTCCCTATCGTCTCACGAAAGCCGGTCGATTATATTATCGTGAACCGGCCTATCTTCTTTGTCAGCCGATCGAGATAAGCACCAATGTACTGATTCAGAAGTATTTTGATCGTTGGCAGATAGAAGTGAACCATAGAGAAGAAAAGGATACATTAGGGGTAGGTCAGGCCCAAGTGAGATCCGACAACTCAGTACATCGACAACCAGCTTTTGTTGTAGCGGCGTACAGTGCAATGCTATTGGCCGGAATAATTTGTTTCGAAGACAAGAGGGGGGAATCATTTATGGCATTGCCTAAGTGGCGGAGAAACGCGAAGAGACCTTCTTGTTTAGACTTAATGCATCTTCTCAGAAAGGAATTACTGGATAAACAGAAAGCTGGGGTTTTAAATAACCTTGAAATTGACCTCGCAAAAGCCGTTCTAAAGTCTGCTGCCTAACCACAAAAATGTCCAAACTCCAGAGCGAGCTTTAGCTCGCGATCTAAGCGAGGAATTCATTCTTGATTACGAAGGATTCCGAGCGAAGATTGATACGGCAAAGCCGCAGCAAGCTATTTGTCTCATATTTGGCCAGCGGGTTAATAAATCTGAAACAAATAGCTTGCTGCGGCTTTGCTGACGCTCTTTGTCTCATATTTAGCCAGCGGATTAATAATGTTTCAGAATCAATGAGATAACCATTCATAACGATGATGGACTTTAAGAAACGACAGGGAGACTGGACTCGAAGCAATCGATTGCGATATATTGTATAAAAAAAGTTTAAAATTCTCTTAACAAAAGCACTTTATGACAGCAATACCCCCAACAATCACAATAAGGAGACGCTGGAAAACTCCATTCCACGAATCTTTTGATTCTTTTCTCAAACTTCCGATTTTTCGAACTGCGTTAATTTACAATAAGTTAACTCCGTTCTCCAAAATCGCAATTTCGCAAAAAGAATTCAAAATCTTCACGAAAGCGAGTTTCCCAGTATCTCCATAAGAAATATGATTATGACAAAACGATGGTTCATTGCCTGTATCTTATTTCTGTTCATTGCGATACACCCCTGCTTTGCACTTCACAAAATTGCGATAGAAGGCATGCCCGGCGCCGGCAAAACGACAATTCAGTTGGATCTCATTGCTGAATTTGACCAATGTATTCTTTTTCCAGAATCCCATCCGGAACCTGGAACTAAATCTGAAGAATATTCTGAAAGCTGTGAAGGTGATATTTATCATCAAATGCAGATTACCCGAATGCAATTGATTGACCAACTACCAAAAGAAATCGCAACAGTTCTGCTAGATCGTTCTTTCTATTCCAATTACGCCTATCAATTTGCCGTAGACCAAAATCGCAATACCCCTGAATTTGCACAATACGTTCGACTCTTTCATCAAGATTTCGATAACGAAAAACTGGATTTAATCATCTTTTTAGATGCAAAGCCTGAAACGGGACTTTTAAGAAGAGGATTGCGAGGGGATAAAATCCCAAAACCATGGACAGAAATAAAATTTCTTTCCGAATTAAGAAACTTTTATTTCCATGAACTTCCCAAGCTGACTAACACACCCATTCTTTACATAGCAACCGATCAGGTTCCTTATCATGAAGTAAAAGCAAAAGTGAAGCAGGAACTTCTGAAATGGATTCCATTACTGGAAAATACAAAAATGGCTAAAGAAGATGAAGAGAAAATAATCGCTTTTGCCAAGGAATACAATCTCGGAATTCATCATTCTCAAATAGTAAATGTTCTAGGCTTTCCAACGATGTACTTTCGAGATCACGGCATTGTCTTGTTTGAAAACAGACCCATTTTTTTTAGTAATCGCGGGATAAAAAAAATGCTTCTTTATCAATCACATCCGTTTTGACAGGCGGCCTGAACAGCCCCACATCCTGACAGGGCCGCAACGGCCCTCACAAAGTCTTCTTGTGCATAATTCGGCTGGATGGTTTAATTTCGAAAATTCAAAATTTCAACAAAAGAATTTCATGTGCTGTAAAAAAATTTTTTTATTAGTTGCGTTACTAATCGGTTCTTTTTCTGTGAATAGTGACGAATTTCAGCCATTGGCTAACGATGTCGCTGTTGTTCAGCTTTCATATGATGGAGTCAGTTCCTGGGATTGCGGAGTAGGAACGGTGGTGTTGCAGATAAAAAAAATTCTTCAGGAACTGAATGTCCAATATCCGACCTTTCACTCGAAGATTTATTTGCTTACACCGAATTATGACATAACCTTGCCGGAATATTCAGCGGATATTCTCAAAAAAAATTTTGCTGATTGTCAAAATTCCGGCGGAGATCTTGTTCTATTGTCAACTCAAACCCAATTGGCAACTCAAAAAAACGATCAATTTTTTGGAGATCCTGAACAGTGGCAGGAGCTATGCCAAACAGGTGCTGATAAATGTGCAAAAATCATCAACCAAAACCCATTTACCGTTGTGCTGGCGCACGATACTGCTTTTGCTCAACTTCCGATGCAATTGAAACGGTTGGAGCAAACGGGGAAAATTCACCAACCCTACAAAGTGTTGTGGGTTCCCCATTCAACCAGTTGGTCATACAATGGACATACCGATTTTACCCCTGCTTGGCCCGAGCGTCATCATTGGGAATTAACGGCGTTTCAAAAGGCTTCAGAATACGGTTATCAAATCGGCTATTTATGTGAAACGATCAAAAAACATATAAAAGCTGAGCCGTTCAACGTTCCTGAGTCTTCTCTTTGTCCATTTCGAACGGGGATTATTCGCGATAAATATCTTCATCAGCACTCATTGGATAAAATTGCCACTGAATTAACTAAACGATCCATCCCGCTTGACAAACAGCTTCTCTTTTCGATCGGACGCGCCACTTATTTGAAAGGTCAGGATATTGTTCTCGAAATCTATCGATGTTTAAAACCGATCTATCCCGATCTGCACCTTGTTTTGTTAGCGCCCAAATCAGGCCACTGTCCTGAATTTATCGAGCTTCTAAAAAAGCGCAACCAAGAGGAGCATCTAAATGCCACCATCATCGAGACCTTTGATTCTGATTTAGCGGACTACATTTATCAATGGCCCCTAACAAATCTCATTTTGCTTTTATCTCGGGAAGACACCCAGCCGCTTACCGTAATGGAAGCTCGTGCAAACCCCCAAAACTGCGTTGTTTTAGTAAGTAACCGTGGAGGAATGGGCGCTCAAGTAAGTGACGGGAAAGATGGGTTTATCTGCAATATTGATGGTTTACCCCAAATCATTTCTGAACCATTGACATTCTGCCCAATCATAAAAATGATTGTCGAAAAAACAAAATTTATTCTCAATCTTCCGAATCAAGAAAGAGATGTAATTATTCAAAATGGTAAAGAATTGATCAGTGAAAAATATGACATGCGAGAGGTTGTGAAGAGCAATTTGCTTCGGCTCATAAATGATCCGGCTATAGAGCCTTAATCCATTGAAGAGAACCTTGACATCCTCCCCTTCCTAAAGAGGTAATTGCAAAATTCGCTTTGAGAGTCAAATTCGAAGCCAGCGAAAAAAGGGCGGATTTGACTCCGAATGGAGTTTTGCAAGTGCCTCTAAAGGAAGGAGATTCCTACGGCGTTCAGATTAAATTCTGATTAATAGGTGCCAAAAATATTTTGTAGCGCGCAAGGTATAGGCTTAATTGGTACGATGTCGGAATTAAAATAACGGGTCATCAGATAAACAATATCCGTAAATCTCTTCTGTTCAACGTAAAAATTCACAGCATTGCCGTCAGGTGTTGTACGAATGACCTGATCCACACTTTTGTGGAGAGCTTTTAAATCTTGAAATGTATCAACCGTCCCCTCCCCGTGGGCATAACGAATAAATCGAGGAATCGGCGGGCTCAGTACGGGGGGATGCTGCTGATAATAATCAAACTTTTTAACCGATTGGGTTACC
>Ga0209777_10002154_pt1 | contig 26596 bp, 43 predicted proteins | sample FrelakmetHBP12HB_FD_187147 | JGI IMG/M metagenome (GOLD analysis project Ga0209777, IMG submission 187147) | Freshwater lake sediment microbial communities from the University of Notre Dame, USA, for methane emissions studies -HBP12 HB (SPAdes)... | ecosystem: Environmental > Aquatic >... | reverse complement strand
TCGTAAGGCTAGTTGGCACCGGAAAGGCGACGAAGAGGTCGCTAGGGCCGTAGAAACAGCGTATATCGAAAACCTGGTGACTAGCGTCGGTTGGTATCGTTGCGGGTGGTTCCGATGGTGATACCTGGTTGTCCGACCTGCGGGTTCCCGATGAGAGAGGCCTACGCCGCAGGGTTGTGGTTCTGCCCGGAGTGCGGGTGAGGACGGAATGAGGTATTGCGCCGATGTCAAAGGGTTCTGCGATGACAAGGACTACCATGTCCTGTGCGCGGTCCATCCCTCAGACTGTGCGCGGTTCCGCAGCCGTTACAACGGAATCGCGTTGGACGCACGGAAACAGGCCAAGCACGCACGTGCACACCCCAGGGAATAACAATTCCCTAACCCTCGTTATCTCCCTTCCCCTTTCTCTTTTTGACGCTAAGACGGCCGTCACGAGACAGGGGATTACCAGTATTCAAACGGAGATCACGAGAAGCCTACGTTGACGCTAATGGGTATGGTAAAGGCATTTCCGACTCCGAGCGCATCGGACTGCGAGGGGGGGGTCCGCATGAATCCGAAGCGGAGGATGCAACAGAAGCTAAAGGACGAAATCGCAAGGTTTCCCACGCCGATAGCAAGGGACAGCCGGACATTCAAGGGCGCGGCCAGGATGCCGGATGCACAGGGGACGGAGCCGTTGACGGTCGTGGTTGGTGGAACATTGAACCCGCCTTGGGTCGAGTGGCTGATGGGGTTCCCGATAGGGTGGACCGAATCCGCTGTCTCGGGAACGCCGTTGTCCCGCAGGTCGCGGAAGTCTTCGCAGAAGCAATCAAAGAGAGGTTAGGATTATGAGGTTTAACAGGAGGAATTGGGTGAAGTTCTTCGATGGCTCTGGTAAGACGACGACGATTCGTGTTAAACCTGTTCCTTTGGGTCATAAGAGGGCTTGGGCTGGCAGTTACATGAAGCCAGAACTCCTTGGAGAGTTCGATGTGGTTCGTGTTGATGCGATGCTGTTTAGGCATTTGATCCATGAGGATGCTTTTGCTGACGGGTTTGAGTCTGAGGAGGAGTTGCGGATTGAGTTGGTTCGTTTGAACCCTGGTATAGGGTTAGATACTCCTGTGTTTGTTCATCATGTTGAGAATCCAGTCAACCGAGATAAGAAGATGTGTGGAGTGGAGAGTGGTCGCATGGGCGTTGGCATGAAGGCAGGGGTCCAACGTGAGTCGCTGAATGCAGCTATCGGGCGTGAAGCTGATACTCCTCATCGCACCACCCATGAATCCACATTGTCATCTTCTCGCAAAAGTGTAATGAAACCTGAACCCATTACTTTTAAAGGTGATTTAAAGTGAAGACGAAAACTCCTGTCTCTGATTTAACTTCTGGTAATAGTTCAATGAGGGTTGCTCTCTATGCTCGTGTCAGCCTGGATGAGAAGGACCCTATGAAGAATCGTTTCCAGGACCCGGAGAATCAGTTACGGCCGATGAGGGAGTATGCGAAGGCGCATGGGTGGGAGTGTGTGGAGATCGTGGAGCGTGCGTCTGGAGGCAGTGACAGGCCGATATTTCGGGATATGTTGAACCGGGCGATGATGCGGGAGTTTGGTGGGGTATTGGTGTATTCTTTTGATCGTTTTAGTCGTGAGGGTATTTTGGATACGTTGACGTATATTAAGCGTTTGAAGGGTCGGGGGGTGTGGATTAAGAGTTTGAGGGAGGAGTGGTTTGATACGGATAGTCCTTTTAGTGAGTTGATGATGGCGCAGTTTGCGTGGTTTGCGGAGTTTGAGCGGAAGAAGATTAGTGATCGGACGAAAGCAGGGTTAGCAAGACGGAAGGCGTTAGGTGTACAACTAGGACGGCCTAAGCTTTGCAGTAGGTGTGGGTGGAGTCATAAGAAAGGGAAGGCATGTCGAGAACCAAAGAAGGTGAAAGTGAATGTTTGATATTACTGTCTCTATCATTGATGTAATTATTATGCTGGCGATTACTGCTTTTACTGCTTTGATTATGTGTTTTGGAGTATTGGCATTGATATATCTTTCATATGGTATCAGTGAGCAAGAGTCACTTCAAATGTATCTTGGTATTTTCTTTTTGTTGCTGGCGATTATCACAAGTTGTGTTCTTTTAGAATATTCAGGGTTAGTTCATTTTATGGTGAAATTATGAGGAGCCGAGAACCAAAGAAGGTAAAGGAATGAGTTTTTCTAAGCGGGAAATGGATAATGTATTATACTACTATTACTAGTTGAGAAACCGAAAGCGTGTCCACGATGCAAAGCGAGGCTTGACATATGAGCATAGAACTAACAAGAGATATATGGATAAAAATATTGGTTACTGCAATAGCAATAGCCTCACTAGCCCTGAGTTTATACAACGCTATACAATTAGGAATAATATAAGGGGAATGTGAAATGACAACAGGAATAGTTGATGGTGTGGATTGGTATGCTGAGACTTGTGCCAGATGTGAATTTGCTTACGATGTCCATGATGGAAGTGATTTCCGTTGGGCGTATTGTAGACGGTTTCCACCAAAGGATAAAGGGAAGTTCCCGAGGGTTGACCCGTATTATACTCGGTGTGGTGAGTTCAAAAACAAGGAGACGCATAAATGAGATTGACTAAATGTTCCGCATACGGTCCTCACTGTGAGAAATGCCATTATCTGAAAGGATGCCTTCCAGGATGGTTATACAAGAGAAATAAGGGCGATATAAATGGAAAATAAAATTAGGATATGGGAAGTAAAATTCGGAACTAATAAAATGAAACTGGTAGAAGCAGACCTTATTCTTGATGCTATGCGGAAGGCTCATGCTTGGGCTGAATCTGAAATAGCTCAACTGAAGAAAGAATCAAAACATCTCAATATGGAGAAAATAACGGATGATTATGAAATTGTCAGTGTCTCTCTTTATTGTGAGACTGACATTTAAGGGGAAAGAACTATGAAAAAAGAATTTCGCTATGAATACCTAGAAGACGGTGTTGTGATAGATAGAATTACGGTGGATTCTGCGGATGAACTCATTAAATGTATCGGCATCTTAAGGGAATGGGAGGAAAAAAAAGGGTCCCCCCTTTGACTTCTTCAAGTGGAGGTGAGGTGAATTAACGGACGTTTTCCTGGTTGGTCTTTTACGAAAGCGGGAACCAGATACAAAATAGAAGGAAAGTTACTTGTGCTTCCTTGGAGTAAAAATGCTTATGTTCAAGGATATGCTCCGAGAGAATATGAGATATTAAATTGTGGTGATTCTGAACTAATTGAAATCTATAAGAAGTTAGATTATGAAAATGAAATGAATAGGATACATAAACATTGAACTTAGGAGATGAAGACTGATGGTTGAGGAGTTGTTCAGTGTCAGGCTTAAGCGGTTGGAAGCGAGATTGAAAGAAGCTGATGAGGTCATCAATAGAAAAAACTAAATTCTTTTATGTGATTACTGTGTCTTTGTGATAGAAAAGATACTGGCTGTGTTTTTCCTTTTGTTTCTGTGTGTTCCTTTGGTGGTTGGTCAGTCGTTTACGACAGACGAACTCTATAGTAGGGAGTGGGGGAATAAAGTCTGGGTGGTCACATCAAATGCAGGAGGGACGACACAGACAGCTCTGATGACGTATGCTCAAGTATTCCGTTGCAGTAATGCTATCACGGTGAATGTTGTCGGCATCAGGATTGGTGCTATCCTCGGGAGTTTTACGAATTATCCATTACGCATAGGTCTGATGAATGTGAATGCCTCTGGTTTCTTGACGACATGGTGCGGTGCTGGTGCTGATGCTCGTGCGACATGGAGGCCGACGGCAAGTACTTGGAATAACATTACGTTGAATCAGACCGCTTCTCTTAGTGATAATACGACGTATGCTTTGGTGATACAGGATTATAATGGGACAGGGAGTTTCAGCGCAACACGGTATTTCACATATTATTATATTCAATCTCCTGATGTAGGGTATCTTGATGTCAGGGGAATAAATGGTTCATATGAGTCATGGGATATTTTTGAGACGAAGACAAGTGCTGCGGTCTATAGTCGGCAATATAATCTCTTCGGATGGTACATCCGCGATAGCACACGATCTGGGTATGAAGCTGATGCATGGCAGGGAATTAGTTATGCATCCCGGCAAAACAATAATGTTTATTTGAATCGTCCTGTAAACCAGAGTTTCTACGTGTATACCTCTATGGTTGTGGACAGGCTCAGTATCAAGAGCTATAATAATGGTCTTGGTGCGTACCATAATGATACGCTCCATGTTTTTTTGTATGGCCCATCGAATACATTGGTGTGGTCTGGTGCTGTTGGTGACTCGAATCATCATGCTGGTGGTACTAATGCCTGGCTGGATTATGATATGTCTCCTTTGACTCTTTCTGTTGGTCGGTATTGGATGATAGTCTGGTCGAAATGTGGGACGACGACTTCAAGTTATAGTATCATGAAGATGTCGTTGGCTGATGTTGCTGGTAATCAGCATGAGAATCTAACGTTTCAGGGTGCTGTTTATTGTTTGAAGACTTCGACAAACAACGGGACAGCATGGACGAAAGATAAGACAAGTGATTTGGCGTTTAAGTTCCGTGTCCGTCCAACACTAACAACCTATACAAATGCTGTGAACTCGACTGTGACGGGTCAGACACAACAGACCGTTACAGGGGTAAACTTCTGGGCGAATGCGACAGGGCCAGGGAAGATATTGGTGTTGAATAGCCTGAATAGTTACTTTAGTGGGACTCTTCAAGGACGATACAATTCTTCTACAAACAAGATGGTGAGTTGGGCGAACATCACAGGTGCTGATCTGCTGAGTAGAAAGAAGATAGTGAACGCCACAGGTACACATGATAGTCGGTATAATGCGACGACGAACCATTGGATGAGTTGGGCGAACTACACTGGAACAGGGGGCGGTAGTGGAACGGTGTATGTTCCGTTGAAGGGTTCATCGTCTGATTCGTTGTCTGTCATGTTTCTCCTCGGGGGTTTTTGTAGTATGCCGTTTGGCGTTCTTGTGTGGAAGCGGAGACGGAAGAAAACGTGATGGATGCGAAGCTTGGTGTTTCTGATAAGACAATGATGAACCTTGTCTTCTGTTTCCTTGCCGTAGTCAGCCTCGTGTTCCTCGTCTTGTTTTTTGTTTGTATGAGTTATGATTATTTGTTGTTCTCGTCGATTGTCGGCGTCACTGGTTTCTTGTTACTTGGTTTTACGGCGGACGATGGATAGCAAAAAAATATGTATGGGATATGACATACTATATTGGTGAGTTGAGAGAGTTTGATTCCACGTGAAACAGGACAATCAGGAGGTTCATCTTCGAGTCCTGCGCCTACACCATCACCGTCTTCTTCACCATCAACGACTCCACCGTGGGTAGACCCCGGGACCGGACAACCCAGGGGATTGCCACCACCGATACCAATCACGCCACCGACTCCGGCTCCAACAATTCCTAGTTGGAAACAAGGACCAGCAATCGACACAGCGGTACAACCAACGCCGATAGTATCAACGTTGACGCCAACACAATTCTCCGTTGAAGCACAAGGGATTTCAACAGGATACAAACAAACGTTTCTTTCAATGGCGATAGGAAAATACGGTTTAGTGCCCCCCGCTATTATCCAACAGCAACAAAAAGAGGGGAAACAATGGGAGAATTTAGCGGGTCTTGCTCAAAACGAATGGGCACCGTCAACAACTGTGACCATTGATAGGTCAACAGGGCAATACACGTTTAACTTCCCGTATGCCGGAGCAGAAAACTATGGGAGTTACATGAAGATCATCGAGGCGCATCCTGAGCTTCCTGCGCTTCGTGCGTTTACGTCTCCGACATTGAACGTTGACCTTGCATTTGCAGACTCGCAGGGGAGACGGGACATCATGGTTCAATGGCTGCAAGGGATGAAAGGGAGTCCTACTGGTGGCCCTGACCTTATGCGTGGTTTGCAGACGGTTGCGGGTAGTCCTTGGGTTCAAGCATCGTTGATGTTTGGTGGATCTGCTGCGTATGGCGTCGGTCGTACGGCTGCTGAAGGGTATCTTGTTGCTTCTGGTAGTTTAAGGACGTTGAATCTGTTTCGTGATGCTGAATTAGGAGTAGGAGCGTATTTTGGTGTGAGTGCTGCGAAAGGTGTGTATGAGACGTATAAGCAGCAGGGTCTTGGTGCAGGTATTGGTACTGGTGTGAGTACGTTGGCTATTTTTGCTGCTGGTGCCGCTGGTTTTAGTGTCGGGAAGCAGATGTTGTTTACTCGTGGTCTTCCAGAGGGTGCGACGGGGTATACGAGTGGTGAATGGGGTGGGCATAAAGGGACGTTGAAGAATATACGTGTGCTTGAGGCTGCTGGGAAGGATTTTGGTGGGAAGACGACGTATCAGCCTGCGTTCAGGACGTCATCATTTATTGGGTCTGATTTGCGTACGGTGACGGTGAAGACTCCGATTGGTGATGAACTTGTGTCTTTGTCTCCTGAACAGGCGGGGATGTTCAGGACGTTTGAGAATTTCAGGTTTCAGGCTCAAGGGATGTACGGGAGGACTCCGACGTACATTGGTATGAGGGGGTTGGTTGGTCAAAGTGATTTTGATGTCGGTGCTGGGAAAGCGGAGACGATGGCGAGTAAGCCTAGTGAGTACGTTGATTTTGTTGAAAAGCAATCGACGATGACTGGGAGTGAACGGTTTGGTGGTTCGACGTATAAGGCGAGTGGCGCGCATGATGTCGATGAGATGGTTGGTAACTTGTCTCAGTTTACTCGTCGTGCTGAGTTTGGTGCAAGTAAACTCGGGGTGAGTCCTGAAGACCTTGGTGTTGACATTAAGCCTATGGTGAAGCCGGGTAAGATGATTACGACGAGTGGTTCGTTGAAGTTGTCTCCATATAATGTTCCTGGTGAGTTTGGTGATGTTGACGTGATGCGTTGGAGTGAGACAGCGGCGCGTCTTGGTGATGCGAGTAAGATGCCGACGAGTCGGAGGATCGCATGGAACCCTGAGTCTGGTTTGATGGAAGCAAAAGATATCAACAGTTATTTGAACACGGTTGCCAGGTTGCATTATCAAGCTGGTTCTCCGAATACTTTTGATATGAAAGGGTTCTTGGAGTCTGGTAGTAATTGGGAGAAGAACTTTGTTCGTATGGGGACAGCATCGGAATCCCGTTTGTTTGACACAAAGACATTGGGGGAGAAATGGGCTAGTGCAAAGAACATCGTGTATAGGAAGGTGCTTCCTGAGAACATCCAGAATTATTTCCAGGAGAAGAATTTCAATAAGATAATGAATTTCAACAGTGATTTTGCCGTTGGGGAATCACGTGGTATGTCTGATGTCCCTGGTAGTCCTAGTTTGCCGTCTTCTCGTTTCAATATTCTTTTTACCAGTAGTTTTTTCGGTCCTATACGCAGTTCGTCAAGTATCGTCAGTCCGTCAATCAGTCCGTCTCCTGTCTCTTCGTATGTTTCTCCGTCTCCTCGTTCATCCAGGGTTTCTCCTTCTCCTAGCAGGAGTTTCTATCCGTCTTCTTTATCTTCGCCTTCGCCTTCTCCGTCTCCTATTAGAAGTTTTTATCCATCGCCTCCATCTCCATCACTGTCGCCGTCTCCGAGTAGATACACGTCTCCTTCACCGTCACCGTCTCCTAGTAGGTCTACGAGTGGGTCGTCAGTGTATTCTCTTATAGCAGATATACCTGGAGCAGTCGGAGGTGGCGGGAGTAGTGGTCGTGGAGGAGTGTCTTGGAACCGTTATTTCCGTAAGCGTACGTTTAAGATTGGGAGTATTGAAGGTGCGTTAGGTGTCACGCGGCCTAGTGTTGGTCGTAAGAGGCGGCGAGTATGAGTATTTGGCGGAAGGAAGGCAGCACGCATTACGAGCGTGACGATAAAGGCAGGGTAACGCGGGTGGAACGCATCGGGAGTCATGCGGAGCATGAGGCGCGGGAGTTGGAACGTGAATACAGAAAACGTCATCCGACTCGTTTACAGTCACTAGGACGTAATATCAAGTCTGGTTTAAATGGGCGGGCGACAGATCGGGCGGTTCTTCGTGCGAAGGAAAAGGAGGCTCGTAGGACCGCGTATGAAGCCGGTAGGGTAGAACGTGCCAAGGCGCGGGGTTTTGAGCGTGGACGCGGCCCTAGACCCCTTCAGCAGCCTCGTATCGTGCATACTGGCGGCGGGCGTCGTCGTAGTGGGAGTTATCGTCATTCTCGTCGTCGTCAGCAGTCGGTCCCTGTTCATATCCCGCAGGCTCCACAAGGTGAGTATCGTTTGAACATGTGGACAGGTCGTCAGGAATGGATACCATATAGGAGACGATAAAATGACAAGCATAGAACTATTTTTCAATCTTTTTATTATAAGCATGACAGGTTTTATATTTTTCATTCTACCTGGAATGATATACCTTTATTGGCTTGAAAAAAGAGGAGTTAAAAATTGAGTGCGCTTCCCGTCATTGAGTATTTGGCAGGGTTTTTCGCCTTTGGTTTCATCGACCTCATCATGAATGATGTTGTCATGGCGAGTCGGAGTGCGTATTGGAGTGTGGTGAACGGGACGGCGATACAAAGCAGCCTGAGTCTGACGGACCAGTTGAGCATCTGGTTTTGGCATGGCATCCTCATCGTGTATATTTTGTTTGGCGCATGGTGGTTCATCAGGAAATATACTGAGCCAGCGAGGTACTAGCGTTGTTGGATCAGCAGCAGGTGAACAGCATCATCTTCGCAGGCATCCTCCTCGTCGTGTATGAGGCTGTCATCATCATGTGTTTCTATTTCCTTGCGCCAGCGGTGATGCTGATACTGTACAGTATTTTTACGAGTGACATCACGATGGCAAACCACGGAAGTATGTATAGCGGCGAGTTTTATTTTGTGACGAACATGATGTTCGCAGTCGCGTTCCTGATTCCTGTCGTATGGTTTATCGTCTGGGTGTACAGGGTTGAAAGCGGGTATCAAATCTATAGATAAAAAAAAGGTAAAGAAGGGTGAAGAAGAGTATGAAAATCGAAAGGAAAATCTATGCTGTTATCATCGCATTAATGTTGACAGGAATATTCTCCTCAGTTGCTACAAGCAGCTGGTTGAACTATACTGGTCCTAATGGAAGTTATGCGTGGACAAGCACCGACCAAAGTTATATTGTTTGTAGTAATGGGAATAGGTATAATGCGACAGCTAGTGATGCACAGAAGGCAGTCAACAGTCTTAGTAATGTTTCTGGTAAGGTGAATTTCAATAATCTGTTCATCAACCTGACGACGACTTTGAAGTTAGGGACAGGTTGTGAAATCTGTAATTTTAATTTCAGTATTGCCAATAGTGCGAATAAGACGCTTATCATGAACTATAATCTTGCTAGTGGGAATAAGGGAATATACATCCATGATGGGTACATCAATGGGAATGGTTTGAATCAGCCTCATGGGTCGTCAACGTATCTTATGTATGACCAGAGTTGCGGGATTTGGTTAGTGAAATGTAGTAACTCGACTATACGAGATGTCACAATCCGTAATACTGCCTATGAAGGGTGTGCTGTGCAGCAAGGGAAGAACTATATTCTTGGCAACATCCGTGTTTTTTATGCTGGGTATGTGTGTTATGTATCTGGGACACCGGGAAAAGACTACTATAGTGCTGGTGGTATCTTCGTGTATAACTGTTCAGATTGTACGGTCAGTAATTGCATTGTCAATAACACGTATGCGACTGGTTTTGTCATTGAATCAACATTACCAAGTCTAGCTAAATGGAAGGCGCACGATATCCAGTTGACGAATTGTTTTGTCTGCAACACTACCATAGGATATTATTTTGAGGATGCTTTCAATGACACGCTTACGAACTGTATCGCCAGCGGATGCAGCATAATCAAGGAAGTACCATATAGTGCAGCGATTGGTTTCTTTGGTTCAGCTCGGGGAGATGTCTGTAATTATCTAAAATTCTATAGTTGCTATGCTACTCATTGTGGTCAGGGTTTCAGTATAGGTTCTGAGAATGCTACATTTTCAGGGTGTAACGTGGAGTATTGTACAAAAGGGATTTATATGACGACTAATGGTACGACGGTTACTGGTTGTCATGTCTTTCATTCTGCTCAGCATGATTTCTATGTAAACGGTAAGAATAATGTTTTCTCAGGCGACACAACGTATGGCGGAGGTAGCGGGTATGCTAGTATTGCTCTTGGTCCTCTTTGTAGGAATAATTCTTTCTCAGCATGTAATCTAAGGCAAAGTGGTGCGTATGCTCCTGAGTTCAGTCTCTACGAGTTCAGTGGTGCGGATTATACTCATGCTGATGCAAGTAACAATTTCTATGCGACGGATTACGGTGTGTATGCTCGGTTGCGTGGATCACACAGTTATTACCTTCTCGTCAACGCTTCGACAGCGAAGATAGGAGTGAACACATCGGCAGGGGTGACGTGGAAATAAAGAAAACAATATTCATTATTTTTTTACTTATTACAAGTATTTTCTCTGGTTTTATTCCTGTTGGCTCAGCATTGGCGATAAGTCCTGGGATGACATATACTGTCGGTAATATCGTGTACGGTGTCAGTGTCCCTATGGATTTCGATAACTTCACCTTTGCATCCTGGATTGTTTTTAATGGACTTGGTTTCAACGTCACCAGCAGCAGCACGTTATACGTCAATCTAAGCTACAGTGTAAGTCATCCGAAGAGTCTGACGACAAATACCTCGGTCGTGTCTTTTAATGCGTCTACGCTTGCGGAAAGCAGCGTCACCTTCGCTATTAATGGTTTGAAAGCCAGCCAGACCTATCGGCTTCGGAATGACACCACATGGACGACAATTACTTCAACTGTAGGTGGAGTATTGAGTTTCAGTCGGAGTAGTTGGACGACGCATAGTTACGGGATTTATTATACGAGTAGTGGGACGACGCCGCCAGCGGTGACGACCAATGCTAGCACAAGCATAGGTTTTACGACAGGGACGTTGAATGGTTTCGTCAGTAGTCAATTCAACACTAGTTATGGATTCCATTATGGGTTGACATCAAGTTATGGGACAAATGTGACAGCAGGGACGTATACTTTTAACTGTTGGTTGGAACGTGTCTGTCGTCCTACAAGTGGTTACAAATATCAAGTGACTATTTTTCCTGGACCGACAGTGATTTGGAGTAAAATGTATGATGGTAGCAATAGTACTCAAGTTGAAATAACGACGTCTCAAACAGATAAATGGGGTGTGTTTAATTTCAGTACCTATAAAACTATTGACCGGGTATATTTTGCGTATAGTGCTGGTGGATTCGCCCATATAGCGGGAAGCCAGATTCAGATAACACAAATTAATGTCACCAATGGGACAGGTTGGACGACAGCGTGGACAGGGATAAAATATTGGAATGAGACGACGCTGACGACAAAATACATAGATTTTGCACAAAAGTATAATGTCACTCAGATGAGGGTACGATATACTTTTGTTTATGTAATTGACGTCCCATATTTATATGAAATGTGGTGTCGTAACTATACCTATCAAGGACCGTGGTTCAACTCGACGTTTAGTTATCCACTAACAGGTATACTTCAAGGGAACAACTATCACTATCGAGCATGGGCGATTAACTATCTTGGATTAAACCTTGGAGACGATTTCAATCTCACGACGAAACCGTATGCACCGACATCGATAGTCACCGTATCGAATTATAGTAAACTTTATCTCACTTGGTTGAAAGGGACAGGAGCAAACTACACCAGGATACAAAGGAACGCCAGTGGGGTAGGAACCTACCCGACGACCAACACCACAGGCGTCAACGTCTATAACAGCACCGGAACCTATGTCGTCAACACGACGTTGAAGCCAGGAATCCTGTACCGTTACAGCCTGTGGAGCATGGCCCTATGGGGAACGAACCACAAATGGAGTTCTAATTACACGACAACCTATGGGTTGACAAGGCCAGAAGCCCCAACGCTTGCAAAAATCACCGTACCAGCAAATCTTAGTTACCTCCAAATAGACTTCACAAAAGGCGTCGGAGCAAATAGAACAATCATACGAAAAAGCACGACAGGATATCCTACGTCTCCTACAGGAGACATACCTGTATACAATGATACCGGAGTATACGCAAGAGAGGCGATAACACCAGGGACAACCTATTATTATAAAGCGTGGAGTTGGACGAAATGGATCACTCCAGCAACCAGTACATATTCCTATAATGGAACCACTGTATCAACCAACTACGGCGGCATCTGGATCTATTGTTACAACGAAACCACAGGAATCCCGTTGAAATTCAACTGTACCATCGTCAACAAAACAGGGACACAAACCTACGTCGCCTACAACAAAACCAACCCGCTCATCCTCAACGCCAGCCTCATGCCCAAAGGAACAGGGTGCAGCATCCTCATCAACGCACAATACCACCAACAACGACAATACTATCTTGACATCTACACCGGCATCTTCTACCTCCTGAAAGCATACCTACCCTACACCATCGTCCCGCATCCTCCAGGAAACAACTCCTACCTCTATTACCTCCATGTGACAGAAACGATCACCGCGCAAGGACAATCAGCGACAATCAGCAACCTCAAAGACGTCAACATCTACATGAAAGCCCTTGTGAACGGGACATATCAGGTTGTTTCAACGTTGAAGACTGACGCCGCAGGGTTGGCTCCTTGTTGGCTTATCCCGTACAAGTTCTACAAAGTAGAGTTGAACAAAACCGCGTATGTCGAAGAATACTCTGATTATATCCCGCAGCCTCCGAACCAATATGGGCAGACCGTGACACAAGAGTTCAGCATGGTTTCCATAGCGACCAATCAATCATTAACTCCTTTTAACGCCACGATGTATCATGAAGTCATTACGTTCAACGGGTACATCGACAGGACGACACATATCATCCATGTGAACTACACAGACACCCTCAGTCAAACCATTGACGCTCAAATCTGGGTCTATGAGTTCAACAGCACAACCAACACAAGTGGGTTGTGGGCGAGTAACCTGACGACAGGAGACTCAGACGTATATCCAACGTTCACAGGAGCCAGCAACTTCAACACCTACACCATCGTCCTCTGTCATAACCATACGACATTCGGATACAATACGCAATCGTTCATGATAGGAGCAGAAATCATCAAGTTGACGACACCATCCTACACAAACAGGCTGTGGAATGCGAACTACGGGGCGAATCCTTTCGGTTGGTCAAACGTCCTGATGTGGATCGTCATGGTCCTCCTATTGTTCTACGGTGGACGGGAAGAACTCCCGTTGGTGTTCATCAGTATCGGCGTGGTCTTTGAGTTTGTGAACTATGAGATAGGGTTCTTCAGTTGGAGTACGGCGGCGGCTGCGACGATGATCCCGTTGATGTTCATCATCAGTGGCATCCTTGTCGCATGGTACAGGTACAAGGGGTAAAATATGGGAAAAATAATGATAACGATAGATAGATTCTCAGACAAGGCACTCATACCTATGTTCATAATATGTGGAGGAGTAATACCGATTGCTCTTGCCATTCATGGTGTTTATACGAATCATGGTTCACTATCATTGGATGGATTGATACAAATAATATCGGGGTGGTTGCCATTCCATTAAAAGTCAGGTACAAGACGCGGAAAGCGATGCATGATTATCAAGGGTTGCATAGTGGAGTACCGTATGTCAGGTTGCATGTCCCTCGGAATGAGATTTGGGTTCAAAAGGAGATCAGGGACCGTAACCCCAAGAGATCCAACAGGATAATACGTCATGAACGGCGAGAGAAGCGACTCATGGACCAGGGAGCATCATATAAGACCGCCCATAGGAAGGCAGGATACTAAGAACATGGATTTGAACAACCTGTTTAAGCAATGCATGTATTTCTGCATCGTCATCATGATTTTCACGTTCTGCTTGAACTTCATGAGTCTCCTGTGGGTGAACGTCGGGGCGATACCAACGAATGTGCCGATGGGGAAAGCACCAAAGAGTACGGATAACGCGACGTTCATGGACTATGTACAAGGCATTTCTGGGCTTTCTGGCGGCTTCGGAAGCCTCTGGGTGTTGGCATCCACTTTCACGGGCCTTGGGGCTGCATTGTTGGCTATCGCCACACGTCAGACGACGCCGATAGCAGTGTATTTGTTCGGCGTCATCTTCTGGACGAGTTGGACACGTGGTTTCGCCAGCATCGGACCCTATATACCAACGGAACTCAGCATCCTGTTCACCGTCCCTATTATGTTCATCTTTGCAGGAGCAATCATCGGTATGCTAGGATACAGTGGATAGACTATGTATAACTGGAGTCAATGGTACACGAACCCATTCATGAACACCCTGAGTCCATTCACGGACCTCCTCGGATACGGGTTCTTCCTTATCCCTATCACCGTCATTGGCGCGGCATTGTGGACACAGAAACGTGACCCAGTGGCGATAACTCTTTATTTCACTGCAAGTTTCACGATACTCAGTGGGACGAGTGGCGCAGCAGCGATATGGGGAGCGAACCAACCAATAATCCCCCTCTATATTGTGTTGGCGGCGGCGGGGTGGACGGCGTTGATCGTGCAAACAGTATTCCTTAGGAGATAAAAAAGGTATGAAGAACAGATATCTCGTCTATGTTGTTTTCATCAGTGCGATACTCGGAGATTTCCTAGGAGCCATGCTTCATGCTTGAAATCATCTTCATCCTGTTCAACATCATCGCATTCCTCCTGTTCTTCATCGGCATCGAACACGAAGAAGACCACCCGTACTGGAATCCACTCATGATGATGTTCAGTTGGATACTGTTCCTCGTCCTCCTGGGTTTCAGCACGAAAATCGAGATACCGTACGAGATGTTCAACGTGACCAGCGGCAGCATACAAACCGGGTATCATATCTACTATACCGGCGACCTTATCCTCATCTATTTCGGGTTCTTCATCGCCACGTTCCTGTATTTCCTTGACTTAGTACTACATCAACAACTCAGTAAACTATTCAAGAGGTTTAACGGATTATGAAGACACCCATCATTGGTGTAGGAGGTGAAACAAAGGTATGACGACGAAAGAAGCGTTGAAATACAGGCCGAACCCTACTTTCGGAATAAACGAGGCACATAAGAAAGTCGCAGTCGGTATCGGGTATACGAACATCATGATTAAACGGAAAGTCGATGGTGTCGATAAGAAGTTCAAGAAAGTCCTTCGGTAGAGTAGTATATGAAGTATGTGAGCATCTTTCCTAAAAACACTGGAGTACGAGATGTCATGGAGCGTATGAGCCAGATGGATAACAGGTATGGGATAGCGGTCAGGACGACGCCACAGGTCGCAGTGACGCTCTCCCATCATAAATCCATCCGGGAACTCAGTAGTCTGGATAAGATTGATATTGCAACAAGGCATAACGGACCACGACGGAGTATCATCTACCTCCCTCCAGATGTGAACGTCAAAAAAAAAGACGGAAAATACTATTTCTTATTCTAAGAGGACTATCATGGATCTGAATAACACCACATGGTACATCTGGGGACTCATCATCATCCTCATCCTGGCATTCATCGTGATAAGTTTCTTCAGTACGCTCAGCGGCATCATTTAACAGAAAGTTTTTATACTCACATAGTATACAGATAGATAGGTATAGATATGAGGAGTATACAAATCTATTTTGAAGATGAAGACTTTGAAAAATTAGAGAAACTAAAAGGAGAACTATCTTGGCGGAACTTCATTTTGAATCTAGTAAAGGAGTTGTAGTTAGGAGGTGAATGAAGATAAAAGAAGATGCATGTATAATTGGAGTGACGATACTTTTGATAATAATTACTATCGGGACAGCAGTAATAATTGGAATTGAAATTGGTACCACTCCTGTTCGTATTGAGTTAAGACATATAAATGAAGTTATTCAAGATGGCGGGTCTGTTTGGATTGTATATGAGAATTTTTCTAAGCAGACTAGCTTTGATATTAAGGGTTATCATTGGTTTGTTGATTCAGTTGGTAAATCTTTGATGGTAACGTATAATGGTAATGGGATTATTTCTGTAAAAGATTTAACTTAGGAATTATAAGGAAATGGAAGAAGAAACCTCTAAAAGAAATGGATTATCTCCAAGAGAACGATGGCAAGTATTCAACAGAGATAATTTCACTTGTCAATATTGCGGGAAAAATACTAGAAACGACAAAAACATCATGCTTGAAGTTGATCATATAAAACCAGTAGCAGAAGGAGGAACAAACGATATCGAGAACCTTGTGACAAGCTGCCATCAATGCAATCATGGAAAACGAACAGATTCAGTGAACTTTCCAGATATAAAAAAAAGAATTGAAACAAAAACAAAAACATTCATAGAAATGCAGATGCGCCATGAAGCGCGTATTCATAAAATAAGCGCAAATTTAACAGAATATGAAATAGGAATCCTTGATTCTCTCCATAAGAATCATAGTGAAGCTATACGGATTTTAATTAGAAAAGAGGAAAAAAGAGGGTTATTTTCTTTTTTTAACAGAAGAAGATAATATAATTTGCTATACTTTATTTTTATTTCTCTTTTTTTCCCTGATGGTATCCTAATATCACCTACTCTGATATAGTAGTGTTCAAGGAAAGTGATACCTTGAAACACAGACTGTTTATGAAACAGAAAAACGCAGCTCTTTACTATATCCAACTGGGTATAGTAATACTCATCATGGCTGCTCTTGCGGTTCCCATTGTGGGTTCCGTCATTGGAGCCATCCCCGCGAACACCATCGACGCGCAACTACAGGTTGCCACCGGGAAAGGAGCCACGTATACTCCGACAGCTAACGTCACCGCTGTGGTAGCACGCACAAGCGGCACCGTCCTTGGGTTGAACCCATTGGCTGCTCTTGTTGCAGTCGCCGCAGGCATGATTAGTCTGCTTGTCGGTGCGTTTGTTGTCGCTCGACCTGGAGGTGGAATCTAATGCAAGACATCCGTAAGGACCGCCGTGGAGCCGTCCAATATATTGCATTAGGCATCGTCATCTTGGTGATGAGTGCTATCGCTATCCCCATCGTGTTCAGCGTCATGGCTGGCACAGGTGCGACGGGTGTGACGATTGACGCTCAGATCAAGGCGAATGTCGGAGGCTCAGGCCACCCGAACCCACTCGGCAACACGACCTACGTGTTCAAGAACGCGACAGCGACGATCCTCAGCACATCAAGCACCGTGCTTGGGTTGAATCCACTTGCTGCTCTGGTAGCGGTTGCTGCCGGCATGATCACCCTACTTGTGGGTGCGTTCATGGCAAGTCGCCCTGGCGGCGTCTAAAAACTCTAGTGTGAACCCAAGAGAGAGAGGTTTTTTCTCATCGGCCTCCTTCACAAAGGAAAACGCCTCTCTCTCCCCCTATCCTTTTTTTTCCATCACATATATAAACGAGAAACAGCATTACAGTATTTTGTGAAAGAGGCTTATTTGTTTTTATGAAGAAATTGTGTCCAGAATGTAAAAAGAAACTAAAAAAAACCATGTTGTTCAACGCCGGGATGCCTCCTGTGGTTTCATACTGGTGTATGAACCAAGGGTGCAGATTACATAACCGGCCTATCTCTTTGGAAGAGCTTGCTGCTCTGGAAAAAGGAGAAATATTTCGATGAACAATGAGTTCAATGAAGGATACATCGTCGATAAGTATCCGTGGTTGAACACGCATCTTCATGACGTGAACGATACTCCGTTGAAGACAGCGAACCATCATCTTCAACGGTACGTGTATGCGTTTCTTCACGCGGGGGAACCGAAAAACATTTTAGATATCGGGTGTGGGAGTGGCTACGGGTCGTATCTTCTAGGTATGACAGGACGGAGTGTCCTGGGTGTTGATTTGGATGAGGAGGCGGTTGAGTATGCCAGGGTTCATTTCAGTACTCGGAACACGTTTTTCCTTGTGTTCGATGCGTTGGACATGTCAGGGTCGTATGATCTGGTGACGTGTTTTGAGTTCATTGAACATGTATCGAAGGAAGACGGGGAACGGTTCTTAAGGTCGTTGAAGAGTTTGACTCGTCATTTCTTTTTAAGTACTCCTGTTGATTCGAAGGTAGGGGTGCGTGTTCATCACATGTCTCAGTGGACGAAAGAAGATTTTCGTCGTCTTCTTGGTTTTGATTTCACGTTGGAGTTCATGGTCCAGGAGTATGACACTGGGGTGATTCGGAAGCCGTTGTCTGGGTATCGTGAAAATGGGTTTATTTTTGTGGAAGGAACACGAATAGAATGAACGGCTTGATTGTTTCGTTGCCGAATCCTCGTGCGAAAGTGGGGGTGGTGCCGAACATGGCGGTCACCAGCATCATCCTGTATGCTCAGCGGCGTGGTGTTCAGACTGATTTCTACGACATCCATCTCCTTTGTCCATCTGATATGGAGATTCGGCGGGTGTTGGCGGAGAAACACCCAAGTGTGGTCGGTGTGAGTGCGATTGTTTCGACGAGTTACCGGGAACTGAAAAGGATCACCGGGTTGGTTAGGGAGGTGTTGCCGTCGTGTCGTATTGTTGTCGGTGGGAACCTTGCAGAAAGCTATGAGGTGATTCTTCGTAAGACGCCGGTGGATGTATGTGTGATTGGTCCTGGTGAGGTTCCGTGGTTTGAACTCATGTCAGGAAAGGCGTTGGAGGACATCAAGGGGCTGAGATACCTGAAGGATGGCTGTGTTGTATCGACAGGGTATCCTGACCATGTGTCTGCGGGTGAGATGGAACTCCCTGATTATACGCTGCTTCGCCGAGGATTGATGGATAAGCCCTTCCTGCTCATGAACTATTTTAACGACCCGAAGGCCATGTACAGTGTTTTAAACACGTCCTTGGACCCCGCGAGGGTTGTTGGTACTCGTTCTGCGAGTATTCAGACGGAGAAAGGCTGTATCGGCCATTGTGTGTTCTGCCAGCGGTTCTATCATGGATACCACCCGTATGATATCGGGAAACTCGACTGGCATATACGATATTTGAAAAAAACCTTTGATGTCGGCTACCTGTTTCTTGCGGATGAAGCCTTCGGTGTGGATAAGAGGAATGCGTATGCTGTCTCCGCTGTGATGCGGAAGAACAATATGTTTTGGGAGACGTCGGCGATCCCGAAGCATTTCACGCGGGAAGACCTTCAGTATTTCTTTGATTGCGGGTGTGTAAGCATCTGTTTCGGGGTTGAATCCGGTTGCGACATGATCCTAGGGAAGATGAATAAGAGTTATGGCGTCGAAGATATCCGGCGTGTCCTTGGTTGGTGTCATGAGATAGGGATCTATGTTCCGATACAGCTGTGTATCGGGTGTCCGTGGGAGACAGATGAATCAATCATGGAGACAGGACAGTTCGTTGGAGAGATGTGTGTTATGCGCGGTGTGTCTCCGATTGACGTGAATCTTCATATTTTCTGGATGAAAGCCTACCCAGGGTCGCCGTTGTACTCGTATGGTCAGGAACATGGGTTTATCTATAGGACGGTGGAGGAGGAGGAGCAGTATTTGTTGGATGTCTCTGATTTTGATGTGGTGAAAGCCAATTTCTTTAACATGACGAAGAATACGAAGCGTCATTGGTTTTTCTGGGATTATCTCATTTACTTGGAGGCTCTCCGGGTGTATTACTCTGTGGCGACAGGTGAGACGCCGCATGGCGTCCATAAGGACGAGTCGATATTCAAAAGAGTGTTCAGGAGGATGCCGTTCTGGTTGAAACGTTTTATTTTTGTCTCCATTCCTCCTGGTGTGTTGTATCCGGTGTGCCGGAACCTTGTGTATGCGTTTTCCTAAAGAAAACGGACGTTAATTTACTTCACCTTCATTCGAAGACGTGGAAGGGGGGACCCTTTTATTTTCAATCACACTACGTTAATTAAGAGGTATCCCAATTACTATTGTCTTGTGAATGAGGCGCCAATACATAAAATCAGTGCCAACCTAAACGAAGACGAACTCCTTTTCCTCGACACCATCCACACCAACCACAGCGAAGCCATACGGATCCTCATACGACAAGCCCGCACCAAGAACAACGGCCTCGCACGGCAAATCCTTATGAACATAAGCATCGGCTTCATCGCCGTCGCATTCTTCTTCATCTGGGCCAGCGTCATCAGCTGGTTGTTCATCATCCTCGCCGTCCTCATCTTCGGCTACGAAATCTACGACATCATCCACCTCATCACCCTCCGTAAGAAACAGAAGAAAGAGACGACCACGCTATGAGATACATCCCTTCAGTGACGTACCAACAAAACAAAAAAGACTTCGCGCAAACCGCGCAAAACAAAAAAGAAGAACTCACCCGCGCCGTAGACATGATGTACACCCTCCCCAGGAACCCGATCAGCGACACCACCAGCTTCATCATAACCTCCACCACCATTGACACATCCAAGATGGACAACAGGTTCGACAGTCGGAACGCGTTGAAACTCCTCGCCATCGACAAATTCAGTAGTCTCGCCGCCCTCCAACCCATCGACGAAAGCATCCTCACCTACCTATGGCAAGACCTCAAATACGCCATCAACTTCGAGTTCTGGGACCGAGCAGAAGACAAAGCCCTCGAAATCGACAACCTCCTCTGCCTCTCACGAGGCCGCGCAGGCCAATACAACTTCAGTGAACAACTCATCACCCAACGAGAAGTCCTCATCAGCAAACATAAACAAGAAGTCGAAGAATCCAAAAAAGCAGGAATAAACAACTGGTTCCGCCGACGCCAATCCACGCCACAAGAAACCCAGATGCTCACCGGCCAGCCTCCAGGAGGAAACCAATGAAAGAAAAAACAGTACGAAACATAACATTAACAATCTGCATCGTCACGCCGCTCCTACCTACCTACGTCGTCATGATCATCATCCACCCACTCTTCAATATTTTTGGAATCATCTTACTATCCGCTGTTTGCTACTTCGGCTACATGTACATCATCGCGTTGTTCATCCAACGGATAGCACAACGAAGACTCAACAAACAACAAAAACGGGTGACGCAAGAATGATCATGTACGTGTTCTTCATCCTGATGGAGTTCATCGGCATCAGCCTCTTCATGTACGCCCTGATCACCGAATACCAGTTCTACCTCGCTATCGCCACGACACTCCATTTAAACTACGTCGTCATACCCCTCGGTTTCTACATGCTGATAGCCGCCGGGATGTTCTTCATCGCCACACCCATCGCCATCCTGATGAGAATCAAATCAAGCGGCAGTGGGAAACGGTTTGACACCACGCCCCACAACAAAGGTCTTTTCGATTTCATTTACCGTGACGGAGAAATCAGGGACGTCTACGGAGATCGTATCCCAGGGTTAGGGTTGTTCCGTATCTTCAAACTCGGCCTGATCTTCGACACAGGCCGTGAGCCGAAGCCAGGGAGCGTCTACAACATCCCAGGGAAGAAAATCAGGTTCGCCCTCCAAGACATTAATTTTGCGCCGAACTCGAAGTTCGCAGGGTTCTACACGTATTTGAACAACCTAGGGTTCAACAATATGACAGAGGTGAACGACGTGTTGAACGGGTATAACCCTGAGTTGATGGTGAAAGTGTGGAACACGATGTGCAACGCTGAGTTGCAGCGTCCTGAGGATGTCATTGTGGAACGGATGCAAGACCTTGACAGGAAGGATATTGTGAAGATGAATCGCCTGTGGCGTCAGGAGACGAGGCGGAAGCGACGGGACAAGAAACAGAAGAAAGACGCGCCAGACGCTAGGCCGCCGGTGTCTCCTTTTGGCATCATCAATAAGGCGTTGAATGAGACGCAGACGCCAAAGAAGAATACTCGGGATGGTGAAGATGAGATTGACAGGAGGCTGAAGTAAGTATGGTTGACATTGGTTTTAAGCCCGATCCGAAGACAGATGAAATCAAGTTGATTAACACGAATGACAAGGGGCAAGTGGAGTCGATCATCTTCAAGGATGAATCGCGGTTGTCGTTCAGTGATTTCATCGAGTTGTTCAAGTTGAATTTGCGTACGATTGTCGCTGGGGAGATCGTGAGTTGGGAGGACCATTGGCGGTTCACGAAACAGACAGACGCAAAATCTTTCGAGATGTATTTGCAGAACGTGGAGGCGGAAGGCATCTTGAAGGGGAGTAAGATGGTGTTGAATCGTCAGCAGAAGACGAACCTTATCATCTGGGTGTTTGTCATCGCCGCCGTCCTGTTGGGTGTGGTGTTCTTGTATATCATGTTCTCGAAAGGAATGAAGTTCTGATGGATTACGACAGGTGGTATAAGCGTCGGTATGCGAAAGACAACTTGTGGACGATATCGTTAGAGACATTGTATAAGAAGAGGAAGACGGCTTTTGAATACATCCTCATTGACCTGGCGAATACGTTGATATGTCTCTGTGCAGCGGGATACCTGTTCTACATCAACGACACGTCACATTATTCGTTGAACATGTTTATCTCTTGGGCGGCGATGTTTGTCTTGTTGTCTGCAGGCATCTGGTTTTTTAATTCCATTGAGGACCATCGGCGTATGGACTGGATTGATTTCGTGATATATTATCGAATGGAGCATCAAGCATGAGTGAGCGTAGCAGCATCGGAGAGAAAAGGCTGGAGTACCTTGACTTCGCCAACAAGGCTTTCACTGGTGGAGATTTGAACCAAGCGATGCATTTCATCGACAACTTCCTGTTCACCATACGGGAGACCAGTCCGATGAGCAAACAGATCCAAGTGAAGTTCGATGAGATCGAAGGGAAGAAGAACGAAACCTGGTTGGATACCGTGAAGAAAACCGACAGCCTCGACCAGTGGCGTCAAACAGAGGTACGATATCAGGACCAGGTGAACCTTGCCATCCAAGTCATCAGGGATAAGATCAACGCCTGCTGGAACATCGCTATGGCTAATGGAGCATTCAATGACTAAGGAAGACGATGATGACGACCTGACGTTGGCAGACTTGGACCATAGCACACGGTTCAAGAGTGAACTGAACTATGAGCTTATCCTTGGGAAGCAGATCAACCGGGTAGCCATGTATCGTGACGTGAACATCAAACAGTACGCCAGCTCCATAGACACGCTTATCATCATGTTGCCTGGTGAGCTGCGGAACAACGCTAGGAAGATGCAGTCTAAATTATTGATAGAGAAAGGAAGCTACGATGGGATGAACACAGAACGGTTGAAGCAATGGGACGAGCTGTGGACGTTCATTAACGGCGACTTGGAGGACCATGATCTTATCTTCAAGACGGCTTCCTATGAGGTTGGACGGGAGGACCGAACTAAGAAAAGATAATCTTCACTATTTTTTTTATTTATCATTTAATTATGTATTGGTACGGTATAGTAAAAACTCTATGGTAGAGGAACATGACTTTCATACTTTCCAAACGTATACTACGTGAACGGCCTAACGGCTTCTGCGGATGCATAGTAGAAGGGAAGCGTGGTATAGGGAAGAGTAGTTATTGTTTGAAGGTGATGAAGGAAGTCTATCAGATCATTTATCATTGTACCGATAACCAAGCGTATGATCTTGCGTTGAAGTATACATTGTATGACATCGAAGACATCATAAGTATTTTGAAGGAGGCGAATGCTAAAGAGGAGCCTACGCCAGTCATTACTTGGGATGATGCTGGTGTGCATGGGAGTAGTCTTCAATGGTTTTTGAACATGGAGCAAGTGAATGAGCTGAAGGCGATTACGGATACGATCAGGACGGCAGTGACTGGTTTTTTGATTAATTGTACTGACCGTGGAGGGCTACTTTCTCATCTGAGGAATTATGATGATTTGCTTGTAGAAATTGTGAAAGATAAAGGGGGAGGCGGCCCAGCATATAAGAAGATGGATGATGATATTTCTGAGTATAAGAGTTATGAGCGTACAGCCAGGGGGTATAATCTTTTTAAACTCCCTAGTGGGAAACGCCGGATTTATAAACAGTTTGAAGACCATTATAGTTGTTATATCCCGAAGGGCGTGTATGAATTGTATATGGAGAAACGGAAGTTTTATATGACTCAGGCGATAGCGCACATGGAAGAGATGCGCCAGGAGAACATCAGTAAGAAGAAAATCGGGAAAATAGATTTAAAAATCAAGGAAATCGAACTTCAAAGCAAAATAATGAAAATCAAGAGGAAACAAGGAGAAGACATTAGTGAAACTACTTCGGAAGAAAATCAGTGATCTACATCCTGCCCCATATAACCCCCGGGTTAGTATCCATGATAACCCTGTTCTTTATAAGAAGTTGAAGAAAAGTTTGGATAGGTTCGGAGTTGTAGAACCAATCGTCTGGAACCGTCGGACTGGGTATGTTGTCGGTGGGCATCAACGGTTGGAACTTTTGAAAGAACGGGGTGACACTGAAGTTGTTGTTTCCGTCGTTGACCTTTCGGAGAATGACGAGAAAAGTCTTAACATCGCTTTAAATAAGATCGGGGGAGATTGGGATATAGGTAAGCTGGATATGTTGTTTGAGGATTTACAGAAGGAAACGAAGGATTTGGATATCACCGGATTCGACGATAAAGAAATCAACGACATCCTCGACCAATTCAGAGAACCCAAGGAAGAAGTCTTTGAACCACCGAAAGAACCTAAATACAAGATACAAAGAGGAGACGTTTTTCTTCTTGGGAATCATCGACTTATGTGTGGAGATAGTACCATTTCAGATGATGTGTATCGACTCATGGACGGAAAAAAATGTAATTTGGTTATCACCAGTCCCCCATATTTCAACCAAAGAGAATACTCACATTTCAACACAATAGACGACTATAACGAGTTTATATACTCAGTAGCTAAAAATCTTCCTTTAAATAAGAACTCTGTCATCTGTTGGAATGTAGGTGGAGGAGAATGCGAAGGATACGACATAAAATCATTGAACTCAGTCCAGCTTTCAAAAGCTGGACTGACATTTAGTGATTCAATCGTATGGAGAAAAAGTGGTGGAGTCTTTGATATTCCACGTTCAATGCACATCGAGAACCATATCTATTACCCGGCATTTGGATACGAACTCATCTATATCTATAAAAATGGGACAATGCCTCACTTTGAATCATCTGATAAAATATTAGCTAGAGAATACCAGATTAACGTCTGGGAGTTCAGACAAGTTCAAACTAACGCAAAAGAACATCCTGATGCTTTTCCAATTAAATTACCTGAACTTTGCATACGGTTTTATTCCACTAAAAATAAGATAGTTTTTGACCCGTTTGGAGGAAGTGGTAGTACTCTTATCGCTTGTGAACAGACCGGGCGGGTTTGTTATATGATGGAGATAGACCCATGCTACTGTAGTGTGATTATCGAAAGGTGGGAGAACTATACAGGAAAACAACATAAGAAGGCATCTTGATGTTGAATCTTGATGGTTTGTTTCAAACAGGGATCGTCGCCATCACCACAGGGTTCGGCAGCGCGATAGGAAATTTTTTGGCGATGAGGTTTTTCCTGAAACACCTTAAGGAGGCGGAGAAATGAAGACAAACACGATTCTTGTGTGTTTGGTGATCCTTGGAGTATTGGGAGGATTTCTTGGTGTTGATTTGGTGTGGATGAGTCTGTATAATGAGAAGAGTTTTTGTTGTCGTCACATGAGTTACACGTTGGGTCCGTTTTTGCATTTTTTGGGTTTTGACGTGAAAATACTGTGGGGGTACAATACGAGTCATAATACCGGGCATTGTTGGATCAGTGTCAACGGCGTCTACATTGACAGCACCACGTTGCTTCCAAATTGTGAGTCTGGGTATATGGTGTATTTCACCGACTGTTTCCCTTATCGGTATTGCCAAACTACTCCATATCGTTGATTTTTTCACAACTTTTAAATAAACCCTACATGTTACCTTTTTTGGTAGTATGGAAAAACTTGGGTATAAGGAACAACGAATTACTCACGGTCACCCTTTTCCTAACGGTTGGGGTGATAGGCAGGGTGGACCCATATCTTTCTCTCCTTACCCTAAGATACTACCACCATCCTGCCTTCCCACCTTCTCAGATCACGCTTTTTTCGTCAAAGTTTGTTGTAGGGCGGGCAATGTCAGGCTACCCGACTTTTCCGACAGAGTGCAATCGGAATGTGACCCCATAGACAATGGGCAGCCTTCTCCAAAATCAAGAGCGGACATGGTTTCCTCAAGGAGTTTGTTATCGCCTCTATGTATTAGGCTTGACACCCTCCCCTACAACAAGTCCTCATCTTCTGTGTTCATGTCTTCCATCGGGCCTTATCCTCCTAGCAACCAACCCAACAATTGTCATCTGTGGAGACGTGAACAATGTACCTCAAACAGGAAGCAAGACCTTTTTTCCTATACCGAGTGCATCCCATCCTTCCTTGCTTCCTGTCTCAGTCTTACTAGCGAAAGGATGGAAAACCAACGGGAGACACCCACTCCTCCCTTCTGGTCGCCATATTACCCCAAAAGACCTTACGGGTGTCTCCCTGCGACTAAAACAAAAAAACATAGGACTTGTGAGGTGAAACGTCTACCATGGGCGTGTATAA
>Ga0209777_10002153_pt1 | contig 26608 bp, 27 predicted proteins | sample FrelakmetHBP12HB_FD_187147 | JGI IMG/M metagenome (GOLD analysis project Ga0209777, IMG submission 187147) | Freshwater lake sediment microbial communities from the University of Notre Dame, USA, for methane emissions studies -HBP12 HB (SPAdes)... | ecosystem: Environmental > Aquatic >... | reverse complement strand
CGTGTGCGTGTGTTGGGCTCTTCAATGGTTCCCACCCTGAATAATGGCGAATACGTGCTGATCAGCCGCCTGGCTTACAAGTTGGGCGATTACCAGCGCGGCGATATAATCGTTTTCCGTCCGCCGATGTATCCGGATATCCCTTTCTGGCAGCGCCTGTTTGGTATGCCAAACTTCGGCGACAAATACGAAGATTACATCAAACGCATTATTGGACTGCCCGGCGAGACGGTCAGGATCGCCAATGGGACTGTTTATATTAACGATGTGCCATTGATCGAGTCTTATATCGCGGCCGCCCCGATTTATAATGGTGAGTGGACGGTTCCTGAAGGCCAGCTTTTCGTGCTGGGAGATAACCGCAACAACTCGGCAGATTCACATGCGTGGGGCTTCCTGCCGGAAGAAAATATCCTTGGCAAGGCGTTGGTGGTCTATTGGCCTTTTACTGATTTTATGATCATCCCGTCGCACCAATCTGTTCTGGCTGCTCCGTAGGTATGATGCAATCCCTTCGAGGAGTTCTTGACCAGGCTGATTTGTACGAACGGGAGCTCCCCGCCCCACCTCTACCGTTGAACATGCCGGTCGGTGCAGAAATTGCAGCCTGGATTGACCATACCCTTCTCAAACCGGAAGCAACCGCCGGGCAGGTCAAAAGATTATGCGAGGAAGCCCACCAGTACCATTTTTCTGCGGTCTGTGTTAACCCGGTCTATGCACCGTTGGCACGCGGTCTGCTCAAGGATACGGGTGTGGGCTTGTGCGTGGTTATTGCCTTCCCGCTCGGTGCGCTCCTGCCCGAGGATAAAGCCTATGAGGCGCGCCGCGTGATCGGGTACGGCGCGAATGAAGTGGATATGGTGATCAATATTGGTGCTCTTAAGGGTGAGGCCTACGGCCTGGTTTTGAACGATATCCTGTTCGTGACACAAGATGCCCATAAGCGCGGAGCCAGGGTCAAGGTGATCATTGAGACTGCCTTGCTGACCCGCCGAGAGAAGATCCTGGCCTGCCTGCTGGCCCAGACCGCCGGGGCGGACTTCGTCAAGACCTCGACCGGATTCGGTCCGGGCGGTGCGACAGTGGAAGATGTGGAACTGATACATCGCGTGGTCGGTCCCGAAACCGGCGTCAAAGCCGCGGGTGGAATCCGCACCTGCAAGGAGGCGCTGGCGATGATTGCTGCAGGTGCGAACCGCATCGGGTCGAGCGCGGGAATATCCATCCTGAATGAGTCCCTGAAAGCAACCCAATGAACGACGAACCCCAAGATTCATTCCAATGTACTGAATGCCAGGCCGGGGTGATGCACATGCGGCACATCACCTACTTCACCTGGCTCGACGAAGAACTTGTGACCGTCCCCAACTTCCCAGCCTGGGTATGTGATGTATGTGGCCGGCGCGAGTACGACGCGCGCGCCATCTCCTGGTTGGTTGCCATCCTCAACCCGGAGACGGGCAAGGCCTCCGGCTCGAAGCGGAGAGTGCGCCCCCCGCTGGAAAAGCGTGACGGAACGCGTCCCATCCGTGACTGATCCCAACAGGAGTATCAAAAGATGCCTGAACCTGATGCTACTCATCGTCTCCTTTCAGCCGACTTTCTCACGCAAAGTTACCGGGTGGTGGGCAAGTTGATGGTTCCCAGCAACGGCGTGGCCGGTATGATGAACGACAAAACGACTTCTTTCATGGAAGTGATGGATGCCAAATTGGCGCGCATCCACATGCCGACCAAACTGGTGGGCGAGTACGAGATCGTTGACCTGGTCAAGACCAGCCTTTTCGCCATCTGTATGACCCGCCGCACGGATACGGGTCCGCTAGCAATGGTGCGCGGCGGCTATCAGAGTCAGGTCAAATATACAATTCGGGTCATTACACAAGTCTACGAGCTGGAAGGGACCCTGGAATGGGCCGGGCGGTTTGACTTTGCCACCATCATGGTGGAGGGCATCCGCGACTTCATCCCGCTCTACAATGCCACGCTGACGGCCATTCTGATCCCGCAACTGCACATTGAAAGTCCGGCCATCCTTTTCAACCGCCGGCAGGTGGATTTACTGGCGCTGATCCCGGATAAAAAGCAGGCTATGCCAACTGCTTGACCGGTGCGGGAGGGGATGGTAAAATCCTGCCGCTCCGCCCTTCGAACAAGCCCCCATCGTCTAGTGGACCAGGACGTGGCCCTTTCAAGGCTAAAACTGGAGTTCGAATCTCCACGGGGGCACAGAAACCGCCGCAAGGTGGTTTTTTGCTTAAAGCTGGAGTCCCCATTGAGATGGAAAAAACAAGAGGTGTGGGGCGGACTTTACCCATTAACACCTCCTGTTTATCATTACCACGGCGACACCCTGGGAACCTTACTGAAAATTGCCCATGGTTTGCAAGAAGACTTTGACCACTATTGGATCAAATAGTTTTCCAGATTGTTCCTGTATGTAATTACGTGCGGCTTCTTTCGTCCAGGCGGGCCGGTAGGGACGAACGGATATCAGCGCATCATACACATCCACCACCGCAAAAATGCGCGCTGAAAGAGGGATTTGTTCGCCACGCAAGCCGTCTGGATAACCGCTGCCATCCCAGCGCTCGTGGTGATAGCAAGGGATATCCAGGGCCGCGGTCAGATGCTTGCTTGGAGAAAGTAATTCATAAGCCTGGCGCGGATGATGCTTGGTAATCTCCCATTCCGAATCATCAAGGGGACCCGGTTTGTTAAGGATGTTTTCGGGAATCACCAGTTTACCAATATCATGCAGGAACGCTCCACGCCGCAGATCGTTCAGATCCTTTTCGTCTACATGTAAAGCGCTCGCCAATTGTACGGTCCAAAGGACGACGCGCTGAGTATGTTCTTTGTCCTCCCGTCCGCTTAGTTCGAGAGCTTGCGACCAACTCTCGATCGCGGCATCATAAGCCATGGCCAGCTCGATATTGGTCCGCTGGAGGTCGGTGAAGAGGGATGCACTGTCAATTGCGAGGGCAGTTTGTCCGGCCAGTGTCGCGAGAAATTCGAACCAATCATCGGCGGGTTTCAGAATCGAGCGATGATAAATTTCCAAAACTCCCTTCACCTGACCTTTGGCAATCAATGGAACTGCATAGTAGCTGGCAAACTTTTCCCGCGCCAGCCCCGGCGAAAACAGGGATCCTGCCTGTTGGTCATCCAAAGCGGGGATACTCACAGTGCGCCTTTCAAGGGCAGCGGTCCCAGCACAGCCTTGACCTATCATTACAGCATGTTGAATGGTCATCGTCTGAAATCCATGTCCGGCTGCAAACTCCAACATACGGGTCCGCTGGTTGAGCAGCAGAATATCGGCGGCATCCACACCAAGCTGGCCGGTGATTTGTCGCAGGATGACTGACAAAATGACATTCAGGTCAAAACTGGATGTGATGGCTGCGTCAATGGAATGCAAAGTAGATAATCGCTTTATGTGGCGCTGGACTTGTTCAGCGGTGGTTACACGGTCAGTAACATCACGGACGATGGCAATCACCCGCGATTCCGCCGATGAAACCAGGCGGGCCTCAAACCAGCGTTGTCCATCCGGAACCTTCAACTGATAGTCCACTGAGACAACCTTACCGGTCTGAAGAGCCTCTTGAAAAGCCTGGAAAAATTTTTGACCTACATCGGGGGGAAGGATGGCCTGCATCTGCCGGCCCAGAAATTGCTCCGGTAATAGATACAAAGAAGATGATTTACCGGCCTTGTAACTTAATATCCGGCCGCTCGAGTCCATGCAAAAAAGCAGGTCAGGAAGAGCGCGGAAAATGGCATCCAGTTTGATGGCTGCATCTGCTTGCGGTTCATTACTTGAGTTATTTTCAGGATCAATTTCCATTCAAACCTCTAAAACGCAATGGACGCGGGCGCGGAGCACGGTGGTCCCCTTTTCCAGCGTGCCCCGTTCCTCCGCACCATCCGGTATTTACAGCTCAGTAACCGATGAAAGCCGGGGCCTGGGCAAAAGAGTAGGAATGTGGGTTAACATCCAACCGAAAGGCCTGGGCGATTTGCCTGGCTAATTCAGCCAACGAGTCAGCGTGAATAAACAGGAGTAGGTAACGTTCTGCCTCGGAAAGGAGGAAAGTCTCTCCTTGGTAGCCATTATCGATGGCCTGTTTTGGATCAATTAGCAGCAGATTACTGAACGAAGGATTGACTATTGCTGCAGCCAGCAAGCGGAATAATTCAAGGTGATCTTCCAACGATGGAGAAACCACCAGGGAGACAGGAGATTGAAGCTCTTTTGTAGTTATCATTTGCTATCCTTTGCTATTGTTTTTCGCATCCAGAGCCTTGCCCTGGGTTACCATCAACCAGAAGGCTCCCGCGGCAATGAACACGTCTCCAAGGCTGAAGGCAACCTGGTAAGGGAACCCTTCCGGTGGTAAAAAATAATCGGAGAGCCAGATCAAGCGCGTCTGCTCAGGCAGGAGCAGAATATCCTTGTAGCCAAACCTGTCTCCGTTCCCAAGTGTTGCCAAGATCTCGGGCGAGACAATGCGACTGACAGTCTGTGGGCTGATCGGCATAAATCCGCCATTGGCGGCGATGATCAGCAGATTCATGGCCAGGCCTAAAGCAAGCAGCCACATTCCAGATAGCCGTCGATTGAACCAGCAAAAAAAAAGGAGCAGGATCAGGGAGACTATCAGCCCGGCAGACGCAAATTTATCCGCGACCCGGGTGCGAGTCGCCGGCAGGTACAAGTTAAAGAACTGGGGTAAAAAGGCGATGATGACTAGCCAGGGCTTACGGAGCGGTGGAACCGTCCACGGGCGTTTCTGCAAACGGGTGAGGAACAGTCCAACTACCAGCCCGGCCAGGATGGCAACCAGCAAAATCATTTTTTAGTGAGGAAGTACTCCGCCGCCATCCGCCGGAGCGCCAGCACCCAATACAAACAGACCCAGCGCCAGAAGCGCAAGGGCAATTTGGATGTGTTGGCGATTGATCTTCTGGGTAAAGATGAAAAGTTTTACTATTTGGTTTTTCATGAGACACCTCTTTGTGTTGGAGTATGTCTAAATGATACGCCAGGGCAGGCTTCAAAGGTGGCATTAAAACACATAGTTAAGATTAAGAAAACACGAACCACCTGAGGGACTTTTACACCTTCTTACATAAAAAGATGGACGCTCAGGGGGGATGTTTTACAGTACGTAGGTGATGTTCAGTTCGGTCTAGGCGATCAGACGCTGATATAACGCTTGCGTCTCTTCTGATGGGGCAACATCCAATTCAGTCTGTAATGCATCGCGGCAAGCTTGATATTGCCAAATGACTGCCAATCTGTCCCCTTGGTCAGCGTGTAGGCGCATCGCCAGGCGATGGAAATCTTCAAGGCAGGGGTTCACTTCCAGAGCACGCTGGCAGGCTTGCAAAGCAGATTCACGGTCACCGGACTGGCGATGGAGTTCGGAGAGTTGACGTAATACTTCCAGGTAGGCATGCTCCAGGCGCTGGCGTTCAGGCCAGGCCCAGATGGCATCCATGTCTTGAACGTAAGGACCATGCCAAAGTTTAACGGCAGCACGCAAATGAGCAATTTTATCTTCAGCCTGCTCAGCTAACTTCAGCTGTCCAAGATGATTATCGAACTCCTCAACATCGTATTCATAATCCAAGTGGCGGTTGAAGAAATACAGATGATTCTCGAACAAGATGGTATCCTGTCCCAAGGCATGCCGCAGCCGGTAAAGATTGTTTTTAAACCTCAGTTTCAAGTGGGCAGGGTCAATATCCGGCCAAAAGACTGCACCAATTTCATCCTTGCTGACAGGTCGTGAACTCATTAAAAGAAAGAAAAACAGATCGCGGACAGAGAGCGTCTGCCATTGCGACAAAGTTACCAGTTTCCCGTTAATGCGCACTTGCGGTTTACCCAGAGCCTGGATGGTCAGCCGGGAGGTTTGCAAAGGGACAGCCTTCAGCAACCGCCGCAGGCGTTTGCGCAGGGCCGGGAGGCGCTGCTCAGCCTGCTTCACGCGTCCCAATAGTGGATCAATTTCAGGGTCAGAATGAAGATCCGCCAACCAGGGAGTTGCATGGCGCAGCATGTGAACCAGAGGCGAATCCCCCGTATCTTGAGAGAGAGCTGCCAATATAGGCCGCAGGTGATTCCGGGCTGCCGCTTCATCCCCAGACCTGGCAACAGCCGCGGCCAGCCAGACGCGGCTCCATTCTGCCTCCGCCGTCAGGCTGCCGCGTTGGAATTGATCGAGGGCGTTCTGCAATTCTGAGCAGGCAGGCTGGATATTTGCTTCCGCCAGCGACAGACAACCACTCTCCAAATACAGCAAACCTAGCTCGTAATTTGAACCAGCAGATTGAATCAATAGGCGGGCTTCCTGCAGCTGGCTCTGCGCCTCCTGGAATCTACCCCGCAAGCGCGCCAGACGCGCCTGCACCAGCAAAAGATAGTTCACCAGGAATTGATAACTGACCTGTTGTGCAAGTCTTAAGGCTGTGGCATAAATATGATGAGCGGATTCGTACTCGTCTATATCAGAAAGAACATCACCCAGGCTGGCGAGCAGCAATGCTTCCTGCCAGTGAAAACCACCCTGATGGGCATATGCCAGCCCCTCTTCCAGAGTCTTGACCGCCGATTCGTAATCGCCTTGAATATAATACAAAACGGCCAGGTTATTCAGGGCATTGACCTGTGAGTACAGGTTATTTTCCCGCTTCCATTCCGCCAGGGCTTTCTGGTAGAACCGCGCAGCAGCAGCATGTTTGCCTGTGGCCTGGCAGACCCATCCCAATTCCATTTGCAGGCGGGCGATACCATCCGCCTCGCCAAGTCTTTCATACCGTCGCAGAGAATCCTCCAAAGATGCGACTGCCTCCTCCACCCGACCAAGTCGGAAGAGGCAGAATCCCTTGAACCGCTGTGCTTCAGCACTGATATGTTCCCGATCGGAAGTAGTTCCGGCTAAACGAAGGGCTTCATCGGCATCCTGAACAGCGCCCGCATAATCTCCCACCAAACGGCGGGCAGCCGCACGGCGCACGAGAGTCAGTGGCAAGCCGGGAAGATCGCTTGCGTTTTGGAGCATCGAAATGGCACGATCGAGTAGCGGCAATGCTGCGCGTCCATCGCCCAGACCGCACAGAAACGCACCTTTCAGCGAAATCAAGGCAGGCCGTTTTTTGAGCAACGCGGCGGGGAATTCTTCCAGCCAGGATTGGAGGGTAATGAGGTGCTCACTTGACAGCACGAGCGGTCCAACCCGTTCGACCAGTCCTGCCAGGGCATCTGGGTTTCCAATCTGTCGGATTAGGGCATAGGCTTTTTCCCATTCGTGGCGTTCTTCGTAGACATCAGCCAGGCGCGCGAGAATGGTATTCGCTGTCTCTGGCGACTCCTGAAGGATGCGCTCCTGGAGGAACTCCCCAAAGAGATGATGGTAGCGCAACCATTTTCCTTGGGGGCCGACCGGCAGTACAAAAAGACTATTGCGCTTGACCGTTTCGAGTAAATTCTTCCAATCCCCACCGCCCAGGACCGCCTCGCACAGGTCAGTGTCGAATTCTTCGAGCAGTGATGTCTGGAGCAGGAACCGGCGCAGTTCAGGGGGCTGCTGGGAGAGGACTTGCTGATCCAGGTAAACAGCCAGGTCCACACCAGAGGCGCGAGCAGTGCGCGTCCGGCTTGCTCGGAGGGTGGCAGTTGGAAGGTCCGGCTCGCCGCGGGCTACTTCGGTTGCCGATAGAAGCAGGCCGGTAATCCATCCTTCAGTCTGTTGGACTAATTCTTCAGCAGCCTCTTCGCCCAGTTTAACGCCATAATTCTTCTCAAAAAGTGTGCGTATCTCATCGGGACGGAAAGCCAGTTCTTCGAGGTCAAACCCGCTAACCTGCTGGCGTGCCACCATGAGTGTGATATCGGGCAGGGTCGGCAGGCGGCGCGAGGCAAGGATCACATGGCAATTCTCACCCACCAGGGAAACAAAACGGCTGAAGAGGTCACGGATGTGGGGGATGAAATCCACAAAGTGATAATCATCCACAACCAGCACAAAATGCTCGTCAATCTGGTCATCCATCTCGTTGATCAGGCTGGAGAGTAGCCGTTCGGAATCCTGTTCAAAACTGGTCACCGTTCTGAGAACGGCATTGGACCGCTTCCCGAAATTGGGGAAACGTTCTGCCATGGAAGCGATAAGGTAAGCAATGAAACGCTGGGGATCTTTATCAAGAGCATCCAGCGAGAGCCAGCAGACCCGCATCTCCGACTGGCGGGCAAAATCCACCAATAGGGAGGTCTTCCCATATCCTGCTGGTGCGGTGATGATGGTGAGTTTCCGGTCGAGAATGTCGTCAAAGAGCGACAACAATCGCGCCCGGTGCAGGATTTCCGGGCGTCTGCCTGGGATGGTGATCTTGGTATAGCTGAGAGATAATTTCTCACTCATACTCAATCCATGTTATTATTTTACTCTTTTATTTCCTAAATTAAGGTTGCACACGTTTCTCCCCCGGAAATTTGAATTTCATCTGACCCTGGATGGTCAATTATTCTTCCAAAGTGAGGAAATAAATAGCCTTAGGTGGAAAACATTAAAGTATTCTTCTGTGCAGAGGTGTGTGTTCAAACCAACAAGGGGACCTTTGCGGTATACTCTGATTAACAGGTAAAAAAGGAAAAAGCGGATGAAACAACTCCTCCAAAACATGAAGACCGGCAGGACCACGATAGAAGAAATCCCTCTGCCCACACCGCGCCCCGGGCAGGCGCTTGTAAAGATCGCCGCCTCGCTCGTCTCGGCTGGCACCGAACGGATGGTGGTTGAGTTTGCCGGGAAATCGCTGGTTGGCAAAGCCCGCTCCCGCCCCGATCTCGTCATGCAAGTGGTTGACAAGGTGAAACGCGAGGGTGTTCTGCCCACGGTCCAGGCGGCTTTCAACCGTCTCGACCAGCCGATGGCACTGGGCTATTCCTCGGCCGGCACGATCATTTCATTAGGTGCTGGAATGGAAGGCTTCAAGGTCGGTCAGCGCGTGGCCTGTGCAGGCGGCGGCTATGCCGTTCACGCCGAGTACAACGTTATTCCCCGCAACCTTCTCACACCGCTCCCCGATTCTGTGGATTTCGAGTCCGGTGCCTTCACCACACTCGGCGCAATTGCCCTGCACGGTTTTCGACTGGCCGAACCGCAAATTGGAGATACTGTGGCGGTCATCGGCCGATCTCTGCTGGGATTATTGGCAGGACAGATGGCTGTCGTGGCCGGGTGCCGCATTTTCGGAATTGACACCAATCCCCAGCGGGTCGCGCTCGCCTCGTCTCTTGGAATTTCAGCCTGCCTCCGCGACCAGGCCGTTGACTCTGCCCTGGCCTTCACCGCCTACCGCGGCTTCGATGTGGTGCTCATCTGCGCCGACACTTCGTCCAACGACCCGGTCGAACTGGCAGCGGTCATCGCCCGCGACCGGGCGCGTATCGTCGCAACAGGCGCAGTGGGACTATCCTTTCCGCGCAAGATTTACTACGAAAAGGAACTGTTGTTCGTCAACTCCCGCTCGTATGGTCCGGGGCGGTATGATGCGTCTTACGAGGAAAATGGACGTGATTACCCTCTTGGCTACGTGCGCTGGACGGAGGGGCGTAACTTCCAGGAGGTAGTGGATTTGATGGCCTCCGGTAATTTGAAGGTCGTTCCCCTTATCAGCCATCGCTTTCCAATTGAAAAAGCAACTGAGGCATACGAAATTATTACCGGCAAAAGCAAGGAACCTTTCCTGGGCATTTTGCTGACCTACGGCGAGAAGGAAGAACCAAAAAACAATAAGGTCGAATTTCCCGTCGTACATCGTCCATCGTCCACCGTCAAACTGGGAGTACTGGGCGCAGGTCTCTTTGCCAATGCCACCCTGCTCCCGGCCATTAAGAAAATCCATGACATCGAACTGGTCGGCATCGCCTCCGCGGGCGGATTGCATGCCCAGCATTCGGGCAGGAAGTTCGGCTTCGCCTACGCAACTTCCAGCGACGACGAAATCCTCAATGACCCGGGCATTAACACTATTGCCATCCTGACCCGTCACGACACGCACGCCGATCTGGTCGTAAAAGCATTGCAGGCTGGCAAGCACGTGCTCGTGGAGAAACCGCTGGCGATCAATAGAGATCAACTCTCAGCGGTCAGTACTCAATTGGCGTCTGATGGCTGTCCACTGTTGGCGGTTGGTTTCAACCGCCGTTTCGCCCCTCTCGCCGGACAACTCGCCGCCCACTTCACACACCGCACAGAGGCGCTTTACATGCACTATCGCCTCAACGCCGGATCCATTCCGCTCAACCATTGGGTGCAGGATTCGGTCCAGGGCGGCGGACGGGTCATCGGCGAAGGCTGTCACTTTGTGGATTTCCTGGCTTTTCTGGCCGGAGCCGCACCAATCTCTGTGACCGCCCATTCCCTGCCGGATAACGGCAAGTACCACGAGGACAACCTCTCGATGACCTTCACTTTCCCGGATGGTTCAGTCGGAGTGGTGGATTATCTCGCCAACGGCGACAAATCCTTTCCCAAGGAGCGCCTCGAAGTTTTCTGTGGCGGGCGCGTGGCTGTGCTGGATGACTTCCGCACGCTGGAGACAATTCAAGGAGGGCGGCGGACAACCATTAGGAAGGCCCAAGATAAAGGCTGGTACGGCGAGTGGGTCGTTTTTTCCAAAGCCATCCGTACAGGCGGTGAGCCGCCCATCCCGTATGAGCAACTGGTCGGTGTGACAATGGCCACCTTTGCAGCGGTGGAGTCGCTGCGCGCCGGCGGCCAATCCATCGAGGCGATGTAAATGTCAAATGTCGAAGCATATTACGACCAGAATGCCCAAATGGAATGGGACCGATTGGGGTCCCACCACCTGGCCGAATATGAGGTAAGTCTGCGGGCATTGACCGAGTTCCTGCCCCCTCCCCCAGCTGATTTGATCGACATCGGTGGCGGGCCTGGGCGCTATGCCATCGCCTTGGCTGAACGCGGCTTCCGCGTTACGCTGGTCGACCTGGCGCAAGCCAACCTGGACCTGGCAAAGCAGAAGGCCGCCGAGGCAGGTGTGGAACTGAATGGCTTCGTCCATGCTGACGCCCTGAATCTCTCGGTGTTTCCCAAAGCTGGTTTCGACTCCGCCCTGCTGCTGGGTCCGCTCTACCACCTGCATAAACTCGAAGAACGTCGAACTGCCTTGGAGCAGACCCGCCGCCTGCTCAAACCGGGCGGATTGGTCTTCGCCAGCGTCATCACCCGCTTTGCCTCCTTCCGCGACGCTGCGGTCCACGGGTTCACCTACGTCGAGGATGACCCGGCATACTCCGAAAAGTTGCTGGCAACCGGCATCCATGACAACGGTAAAGGCTTCGCCGACGCCTACTTCGCCCACCCCAACGAGGTAATCCCGCTCTGCGAAAGCACCGGTTTCACCACCCTGCGGCTGATGGGCTGCGAGGGCATCCTGGCCGGGCACGAAGAGTATGTCAACTCGCTGACCGGCGCAGCCCGGGAGTTCTGGCTGGAGATCAACTACTGCATGGCGCAGGAACCCTCCTTGCTCGGTGCGTCGGATCATCTCCTGTACATCGGGCGGAACGGCAATTAATGCCTCCTGTCATCGACGGTCCCTTGGCGGGACAATCTTGCGTCTGCATTCCCATTCTGCGTCTCCTGCCGGATTGGTTTGGAATCGAGGCAGCCATCCTGACCTATGAACGGGAGATCGACCACCTTTCCACCTTCCTGGCAAAAGAAGGTGGAAACATACTTGGCTTCCTGAGCATGAAACAACATTTTCCCGCCTCAGCAGAAATCTACATAATGGGTGTCCGCCCTGAAGCCCACCGCCGCGGCATCGGTCGGGCGCTGGTGACCGCCGCCGAAGCCCACGCCCGCGAACTGGGTATCGAGTACATGCAGGTGAAAACACTCGCTCCCTCCTGCCCGGACGATGGGTATGCCCGCACCCGAACTTTTTACGAAGCGATGGGATTTCGTCCACTGGAAGAGTTCAAGCAAATCTGGGACGAGATTAATCCCTGTTTGATTCTGGTCAAACGGTTGTAATCATGGAGTACCTGCTGGAACTGCGCAAGTTGGTCGGTCATCGCCCGCTCCTGATGGTCGGCGCGGCGGCGCTCATCCTGGATGAGCAGAACCGTCTCCTGCTGATGAAACGCTCGGATAGCGGCTGCTGGGGTCCGCCGGGTGGGGCGGTGGAGTTGGGCGAGGTAGTTGAAACGGCAGCCCGGCGCGAGGTCCATGAAGAGACCGGGCTGGAACTTGGCGAACTGTCACTTTTCGGCGTCTTCTCCGGTCCGGAGTTGTTCTACGTCTACCCGAACGGCGATGAAGTTTATAATGTCACCATCGTTTATCTCGCCCGTTTCAAGGGCGGTGAAATCCAACTGAACGGCGAGCACACTGGTTGGCGCTGGTTTGCTCCTGCTGACATCCCGGAGAATATAAGTCCGCCCATCAAACCCGTGGTTGAACAATTCAAACGCCTATGACCATGGAAACGATCCGCCATGACTTTGACCGTTTGGCCGCCTTCGATACAGGCGGATGGAGTCATAACGACCATTATCATCCGTATCTCCTGCGCCAAATCCCGGAGCCGTGCGATCAGAGCCTGGAGATCGGCTGTGGTACCGGTACGTTTGTCTGCCTGCTGGGACAGTATTCGCGGCATGTTCTGGCTCTGGACCTGTCACCGGAAATGGTGCGGATTGCGCAGGAACGCTCGGCTGGTTTCCCGAACGTCGAATACCGGGTGGCCGACGTGCTGGAGTGGCCATTCCCCGTCGATGGATTTGACTGTATCGCCTCCATCGCCACCATGCACCATCTGTCGCTGGAAGTGATTTTGGCAAAAATGAAGATGGCGCTCAAGCCGGGCGGCGTTCTGCTCATCCTCGACTTGTACGAGGCAAAAGACTTATCCGATTATCTTCTCAGCGCGGTTGCTTTTCCGGCAAATATCCTGATCCGGCTGGCAAAGACCGGTTCGCTGCGCTCCCCGGAGTCGGAACGCCGGGCCTGGGAGGAACACGGAAAGCATGACCATTACCTGCATGTTCCAACGGTGCGGCGCATCTGCCAGGAACTTCTGCCTGGTGCGGTGGTAAAAATACACCTGTTCTGGCGCTACTCCATCGTCTGGCGAAAGCCGAGCAAGGGGCAAGGAGACACATTTCGATGACCGTCAAGCCTTGGAAAATCCTCGCTTCCACTCACCTGCGGGATAACATTCGTCTTGACCGGTGTGAACTCCCCAATGGGCAGATCATCGAAGGGGCAGTCCTTGAATTCGGCACCTGGGCCACGGTGCTGGCTCTGACAGAAAAACAGGAAGTGGTGCTCATCCGCCAGTACCGCCACGGCGCCCAAAAAGTGATCGTGGAACTACCCGGTGGGGTGATGGACAGGGAGGATGAAAGTCCGTTGGCTGCTGCCCAGCGGGAACTGCAAGAAGAGACCGGCTATACAAGTGACCGCATCGTCCAGGTGGGCTGTGTCTCCCCGAACCCGGCCAACCATACCAACCTGATCTATTCCTTCCTGGCATTGGATGCCAAAAAAGTCAGCGGTCAGCGGCTCGACGAGACTGAAGAGATTGAAGTTTTTCTCAAACCGCTGGACGAGGTTATTGCCATGGCCAAAAACGGTGAACTGCTCCAGTCGATGCAGGTGAGCACATTATTCTTCACCCTGGCCTACCTGAACCGGATTTAATAATGTCCCCTCTTTCCAGATTGACCATTGCCCTGAAAGCCATTCACCAGTTGGGGTTCCAGCCTGTGGCGCTCAATGCCCTTTACCGGTTCGGTCTGGCGACCGGGCATTATCGCAGGTCAGAGAGAAGAGAACAGAGAGTTAAGAATAGTGTTTTACACCCTCTGTTTACTTTTCCGGCGCGAGAAGAATTGCTGGCTGTCCTGGGAAAAAACGGCATAGCCGCCCTGCTCGCCGAAGCGAATGAAATCGTCTCCGGGAAGGTGAGCCTCTTTGGCGGCGACCCAGTTCCACTTCAAGTTACTTTTAGCGGCCCTCTTCGCCATTGGACAGCCTACGAAACTTATCCATCCCTGCTCTCTTCTCTCAATTCTCTACTATCTGATATTAAATTCCTCTGGGAACCTGCCCGTTTCGGCTGGACCTTTATGCTCGGACGCGCCTACCACCTGACCGGGGACGAAAAATACGCCGAGGCCTTCTGGCAATATTTTACAACCTTCACGGACGCCAACCCGCCCTGCCTCGGTCCTCATTGGATGAGCGGGCAGGAAGTGGCCCTGCGCCTGATGTCTTTTGTCTGGGCGGGACAGGTCTTCGACACTGCCTCCGTCTCCACACCGGAGCGCAAAGCCCGCCTGGCCGCCTCGGTCGCCTCGCATGCGGCCCGGATTCCATCGACGCTGGTCTATGCCCGCTCCCAGCAGAACAACCACCTGCTCACCGAAGCGGCTGGTCTGCTTACAGCCGGACTGGCCCTGCCCGGCCATCCCAGCGCCTCCTGCTGGCGCGGCCTGGGCTGGCGCTGGCTAAAATACGGTCTCCAGTCGCAAATTGACTCCTACGGCGAATACGCCCAGCACAGCACCAACTACCACCGTTTGATGCTCCAAGTGGTTTTGTGGACGAACGCAATTTGTAGTAACGACTTAAGTCGTGACTGCAAATGGCCGCACCAGACCATGGACGCTGTCAGGCGCTCGGTCCACTGGCTGCTCTCGTTGATGGATTCCGGAACAGGTCGGACCCCAAACCTGGGTGCAAATGACGGGGCGTACATTTTCCCGCTAACCATTTGCCCGTTTGACGATTATCGGCCTGTGCTCCACGCTGCCGCCCGCCTCTTTCTCGAATACGACCTGCCGCACGGACACTGGGACGAAATGTCGCTCTGGTTCGGGACGAAAACTGGAAGTTCGAGAAGTATCGCCCTGCCACGTTATCTGGGTGACCAACTCTACGGTAAACACTCCTGGGCCTACCTGCGGACGGCGCAGTTCACCACCCGTCCGTCCCACGCCGACCAGTTACACCTCGACCTATGGTGGCGCGGCCTGAATGTGGCCCAGGATGCCGGGACGTATCTCTACAATGCCCCTCCCCCCTGGGATAACAGCCTGGCTGCAACATCGGTTCACAATACTGTTGCCATCAACAGTCGTGATCAGATGACGCGTGCCGGGCGTTTCCTATACCTGGACTGGGTCAACGCTTACCGGGTTTCCCTGCCTGTCAAAGATTCGATGGAGTTGCAGCGGGTGCGCGGCCGTTACCGAGGAGGCGGCTACCGCCATACGCGCATCGTCAGTGTCTGCGATGACGACCGCTGGATGGTAGAAGATGAAATCCTGCCGCTGCGAATGCCCTGGGAGAAAAAGCCGCTGGCCTGTCGACTGCACTGGCTGCTGCCTGATTGGAAGTGGGAAATAGAGGAGAAGAAATCAGGAGTACACCTCCGGCTGACATCACCGCATGGGTTGGTGGAACTTTCCATTGTCCATTCTCCATTCACTTGCCCTTGCACGTTCTCTCTCGTCCGCCAGGGGGAGCTGCTTGCTGGTGCCGGTACGCCCGGCCCCAGCCGCGGTTGGGTCTCGCCTGACTACGGGATCAAAGTCCCGGCATTATCGCTGGCTATCGAAACAGAATCTGCAAATGAAGTAAAATTCACAACGGAGTTCATCTTCCCAAAATGAGTTACCGCGCTGGTATCATCCTCCTGCAAGACGACAAAGTTGCGTTGATCGAGCGTCACCGCGCCGGGCTGCATTATTTCACCTTCCCCGGCGGCCATGTGGACGAGGGCGAAACCCCCGAACAAGCCGCCATCCGCGAGACTGAGGAAGAACTTGGCCTGCGAGTGGCGCTTAAACAACTACTTGCCAGATTCGGCTGGCAGGGGAAATGGCAGTATTATTACCTCGCTGAAATTACTGCCGGGACCTTCGGCTCCGGTACTGGCGAAGAAATGCTAGCCCCGCTCCCTGAGCGTGGCACATACCATCCCATGTGGATGCCAGTCGCTGAACTGATGGAACAGCCTGTAAAACCGCACGAATTGGCCGAACTGGTTGTCCGCGCCATGCAAGAGGGCTGGCCGGAACAACCTGTCGTGTTCCCGGAACAACCTCGCTAATGCATATCTTATTGATTCACCAGGCCTTCGCCGCCCTTGACGAGCCCGGCGGGACACGTCACCACGAGTTCGCCCGCTACCTCGCCGCGCATGGGCATCGGGTGACGGTGATTGCTTCCCCTGTCAGTTATCTTACCGGCTCCACCCTCACCCCCGGTTCATCTCCTGCCCCGCGGGAGATGGAGGAAGGCGTTAAGGTCATCCGCGCCTACACCTACCGCGCCCATCACAAATCCTTCGTCCACCGCGTTTTCGCTTTCATCTCATTCATGATCTCCTCGTTTTTTATAGGTCTGGGTGTTAATAACGTGGACGTGGTCTGGGGCACATCGCCGCCCATTTTCCAGGGTTTCACCGCCTGGCTGCTGGCGCGACTGAAAGGTGTGCCATTTCTCTTCGAAGTGCGAGACCTGTGGCCGGCATTTGCCATCGCCGTCGGCGTACTGCGTAATCGGACCCTGATCCTGCTCTCGCTCTGGCTGGAACGCTTTCTTTACCGCCGCGCCGACCTGGTGATGGTCAACAGCCCCGGCTTCGTGGCTCACGTGACGGAACGCGGCGCCAGGCGTGTCGAAATCATCCCCAACGGCGCCGACCCGGATATGTTCGACCCGGCTGATGACGGTCTTGTGTTCCGGTCTGCCAGCCACCTGGAAGATAAATTTGTTGTCCTCTATGCTGGTGCACACGGACTGTCCAACGACCTGGGTGTGGTTCTGGAATCCGCCCGTTTGCTGGCGGGCAGTCCTCAGGTCCGGATTGTGTTGCTCGGCGACGGTAAGGAAAAACCCGCCCTGCAAAAACAAGCCGCCGGGATGGGCCTAGCCAACGTTCTGTTCCTGCCGCCCATTTCAAAAAACGAAATACCTGTCGCGCTGGCCGGTGCGGACGCCTGCCTCGCCATCCTGAAGCCCATCGAGGAATACAAGACCACCTATCCAAACAAGGTTTTTGACTATATGGCCGCCGGCCGCCCTCTGGTGCTCGTTATTGATGGGGTCATCCGTGACGTGGTTGAGGCGGCGGGCTGCGGCATCTTCGCCCAACCCGGCAACCCGTCCGCTTTGGCCCAGGCCATCCTGGCATTGGCCGCAGACAAGGAAAGATCCTGCCAGATGGGGCTGGCGGGACGGAAGTATCTCGAAGAACATTTCAGTCGCAAAGGGATCGCGGAGAAACTGGTCAGGATTCTGGAAGAGATGACAAAGTGAAGAACAAGGTTGACTTTCGCCTGTGGGCTGCCCGGATTTTGATCGCCATCGTCGTGGCTTGGAATTTGGAATGTGCGCTGGTTTTTCTGCTCTCCCCGCAGGCATTCGCACCCGGTTTTGAGTTGACCGGAATTCCGGGTGCGGCGGCGATACGAGGCACAGCCGTCTTGTTCGTGATGTGGAATATTCCCTACCTGGTGGCTCTCTGGCACCCGCGCCGCAACCGGGTCTCGTTGTGGGAGGCGCTGGCGATGCAGGCTGTTGGGCTGGCCGGGGAGGGTTTCATCTTCGCCACCCTTGCACCGGAGCATGTCCTCTTGAGCAATTCCATCCTGCGTTTCATCTCCTTCGACACGGCCGGGGTGCTGGCGCTGACAGTGTCGCTTTGGCTGACGCACAACTAACCTCTCGGGGATGAGGGCTTATAATTGATTTGAAAGGATGCTCCCATGCCTGCGATCACCTTCGACCGCTACTACCACTACGACGACCTGACCCGCCTGCTGCATGAATATGCGGCGGAATACCCCAATCTCATCAAACTCCAGTCCATCGGGAAATCACACGAAGGTCGCGATGTCTGGCTGGTGACCGCCACTAACATCGCAACCGGCCCTGATATTGAGAAGCCCGCCCTGTGGGTGGACGGCAACCTGCACGCCTCCGAAGTGGCCGGTTCGATGGCTGCGATGTACTTCCTCAACACCCTCGTCACTCGCTATGGGCAGGATGCAGACATCACCACCGCCCTCGATACGCGCGCCTTCTACATCGTCCCGCGCGTCAACCCCGACGGAGCCGAGTGGGCGCTGGCCGACAAGCCCAGGATCGTCCGCTCAAGCACGCGGCCATATCCATATGACGAGGAACCGGTCGAGGGGCTGCTCCAGGAAGACATTGACGGAGACGGGCGGATCCTGACCATGCGCGTCCCTGATCCAAATGGAGCCTGGAAACCCCACACCGATAACCCGCGGTTGATGATCCGGCGCGGCCCGGTCGAAACAGGCGGGACCTATTACCGGCTGCTGCCCGAGGGATTGCTGCGCAACTTCGACGGGGTCACGATCCAGGTCCGGAACCCGAAGGAGGGGCTCGACCTGAACCGCAACTTCCCGATTGGCTGGCGCCAGGAGAATGAGCAGCCCGGCGCGGGTCCTTACCCGGTCAGCGAGCCAGAGTCGCGTAACATTGTGGACTTCATCGTCCGGCATCCCAACCTGACCGGCGTGATTACCTTCCATACCTATAGCGGCGTGATCCTGCGCCCATACGACGACCGCTCCGATGATGAGTTCCCGCCCGAGGATCTATGGACCTACAAGAAGATCGGCGACCAGGGCACGTCGATGACTGGTTACCCGAACATCTCGTGCTACCACGAGTTCCGCTATCACCCGAAGACAGTCACCACTGGCGCCTTTGACACCTGGATGTACGATCATTTCGGGGTCTTCACCTGGACGGTGGAACTCTGGAGCCCGATGCGTCAGGCAGGTATCAAGGATTACAAGTTCATTGACTGGTTCCGAGAACACCCCTCGGAAGACGATCTCAAGTTAATGAAATGGAACGATGATGTTCTGGGCGGTAAAGGCTACGTGGATTGGTACGCCTTCGACCATCCGCAACTTGGCAAAGTGGAACTGGGCGGCTGGGACTCGATGAATGCCTGGGTCAACCCACCCGTTGAATTCCTGGAGAAGGAAATCCGGCCGTTCCCGGATTGGATCATCTGGCACACACTGATCTCTCCAAAACTGGCCTTGCGTGATGTGAGCGTTAAGTCGATTGGCAAGGGCGCGTACCGCCTCCGTCTGGTGGTCGAGAATACCGGCTGGCTGCCGACCTATGTTACCAAGAAAGCCGTGGAGAAGAAGGTTTCGCGAGGCGTCATCTGCGAGATCGAAATCCCCAAAGGGGCGACGCTGCAATCAGGTAAGGTGCGCGAGGAATTCCTCCAACTGGAAGGCCGCGCCTATAAATCTGCCTTTGCCGACACCTGGGAAGGCGGGACGGACGACCGTTTGAAGGTCGAGTGGGTGGTTTATGCACCCAAGGGGGGGATGGTCAAACTGGTGGCCCGCCACGAGCGCGCCGGTGTGGTGAGGGCAGAAGTGGAATTGAAATAGTAATTTGGCTTTCCGATTCCTGATAATTTATATATAACGGTCTTCATGTTCTAACAAGAGCACCGCCTTTGCTGGCGTGTGTTCTAGTCACGCGGCTGGAATTTTCCAGCCGCTTTTACAAATCATTAACAGGTTCTTAAACAAATGACAATCAAACTGCGGTAACCTTAATCTGAAAACAACGCCGATGAACTTGAAAGGTAAAACCATGTTGGAACAGTCCCCTAAAACTGAACAGGTAAGGAATACGTTGCAGGAACCATGTTGCCCGGTTTACACGCCCACCAGCTATATGTTGCTTTTGGCTGCCCTGGATAATGGCTGGAAAATCATAAAAATGGAATTGGCTCCTTCCTGGGATCAATATGGACTGATCTACCTGATCTCTTTAAAACACCAATACCAGAAACACACTCAGCTGTCGATCCTGCCAAAGAATCCCACTATTGAAAAATTGCTCCGCGAAAGAAATCTCCTATGCGCTCTCGGTTAGGATATTCAACCGGTATCTGCTTGGCGCCGCGCATGGGATTACGGTACCTGCTGAAAGCCTCGCCAGGTCAGAAGTCTTTTATTTCACTCGTTAACAAATCATTTCACTGGCTTAATCTAAGCTAGGTGGAATGGGGATATTGAGGAGCCAAAAAGGTTCAAGGTATTGCTTAAGATCTCTGAAACCTGAGTGTTTTTTATACCAGTCCTTCTGAATCAGATGAAAATGACGCTTTCAATATATCGTATCGGTGGAGTACTTACTCTGGAAATACGGATTAAGTCTCGCGACTTATCCTTGTCCAAATTGATGGTACCTTTTCCCATGATTTGGCATTCACGCCTCGAGCGTTCATAGTTCCCTTTTTTTAAATGGCATAATACCCGTTTGATCAATTATTTCTTTCCATGCGATCCAATGAAGAAGGCGGCTGTTGTTTCTCCTTTTTTTCCTCCTTTTACTAAATTAGCTGAAGAATGGATGGTGGTCAATGTGATGGACCTTAAGCGAATCTTGAGAAGATCACTTTATGGTTTTGCATTCTTGATTGTGATAAGATAAAGTTATGCCCGAAATCATTCTAGTCGTTGAAGACGAACTATCTTTGCAAGAAACCCTGGTCTACAACTTGGAGAAACAAGGCTATACCGTTGAGGCTGCCGGGGATGGGCGCTCCGCTCTGGAGGCAGCCCGCCGCTTAAAACCGGATCTTATCGTGCTCGACATCATGCTCCCCGAATTGGACGGATTTGAGGTTACCAAGATCCTGCGTCGCGAGATGACCGTTCCCATCCTGATGCTGACCGCTCGCGACGACGAAATTGACCGCGTCGTCGGGCTGGAAGTGGGCGCAGATGATTACCTGACGAAGCCTTTCTCGATGCGCGAGCTGCTCGCACGCGTCAAGGCACAGTTGCGCCGCACCCAGCTCCTGCGTGATGAATTGGAAAAGGTCAAGAGTACCGAGTCTGCTTCTCCTCTGGAAACATTGGTTTTCGACAATCTGGTCATCGACCAGACCCGCCGTGAGGTTACAGTGGAAGGGCAGGCCATTCCTCTCAAGCCGCAGGAATACGATCTCCTCCTCTTCTTCGCTGAACACAAGCGCCAGATGCTTTCGCGCGAGTTCATTCTCGAGCGCGTCTGGGGCTGGGAATATGTAGGCGACAGCCGCACGGTGGATGTCCATGTACGCTGGCTGCGGCAGAAGATCGAGAAGGATGCTTCCAGCCCGCAGCGCATTATCACGGTGCGCGGAGGGGGCTACCGGTTCGAGGGATGATTAAGAGGTTTGGGCAAGCCATGACAGCTTGATAGAAAGTACAAGCAATTGACAGTCCCGTTTAGATACAATCGCCACCATGAAATCCAAATTTGAAAAGCTTACACTTGGTTCCATCCTCGCCCCTATTGCACCATTGGCACTGTTCATGGGTTTCTGGTTGCTTTCTTATGTCCTCCTGCCGGAAAAATGGATTCCCTATTGCACGCTACTTGGAATACTGCTTGGTATCCTGGCAGACGGTCTCCTCCTAAAAAAACTGATCACCCGCGCCTACGGGCTGGGCACAGTTTTTTGGCTGGCAGTCCTCTTATTCTATTCCGTTGGCATATTTGGTTTCTTCATGGGCGTGCCAGTTTTTAATACCGCCTTATCCATCCCGGCAGGGTTCATTGTTGGTGGAAAACTGGCCCATGAAGTGGCTGACGATTCCCGGGTGCGCCGGGCCTCACTACAGACCTCAATCCTGACCACGTCACTCATGGCTCTGATTTGTGTCGCATCAGCCATCTTTGCCCTGCTGAGTCCCTCCACCCCAAGCGACTTGCGCGGGATGCTCGGCCTGGGTTTCGAAGTCACCTCGGCCATGATCTGGGGGATCATCCTAATTGGCGGGGCGGGACTGCTGGCCGTCAACTGGTTGCTCACTGGTCTGGTTGTCCGCACTACGCACCATTTTTTGAGCACACCCTGATAAGATGAACTGGGACCTCAGTATCCTGCTCGTCCTTTTGCTCGCAGCCGCCGCCTGGCTGGGCTGGCATTATTACCGCCTGCGCCGCAGGCTGGATGTTTTTACCCGGACGATCCGCCGCGCTGCCGATGACGGATTGGCGCTGGTCGAACTGCCTGAGGACGAAAAAGGGCTGGAGGACCTCTCGAGCGCAGTCAAATACTTGGCGCTTGCGGAGCAGGCTCGGACCTCGGGTCTGGAAGCCGAACGGGCCAGGCTGGCTGCTGTTCTCGACCAGATGACCGACGGGGTGCTCATCGCCGACGCTGAGGGGCGCATCCAGTTTGCCAACCCCGCTGCCGAAAACCTGTTCGAGGCCCCCAACGCATTGGGTCATACTGTTGTTGAAGTCATCCGCCAGTACCAGTTGGCACAAGCCTGGCGGCGCAGCCGGGAGACCGGTGAGGCGCAGGAGGAATCGGTCGAACTGCCTGTCCGCCACCAATTCCTTCAACTGGTTGTCCTACCTGACCGGAGTACCGGCGGTAGTCTCCTGCTGGTGCAAAACCTGACCCGCGTGCGTCGCCTGGAAACCGTCCGGCGTGACTTTGTCTCCAACATTTCCCACGAATTGCGCACCCCGCTGGCATCGCTAAAAGCTCTGACAGAAACCCTGCGCGACGGCGCACTGGAGGATCCAAAAGCCGCCCGTCGCTTCCTGGGCCGCATCGAAACCGAGGTGGACGCCCTGACCCAGATGGCGACCGAACTGCTGGAACTGACCCGCATTGAGTCTGGTCAGGTGCCATTGGAATTGAAAGCAGTTGCCCCTTCCAAATCACTGCATTCGGCCGCGGACCGGATGCAGGCGCAGGCTGAACGTGCCGGGCTGAGCCTGCGCGTTGAGATTCCTGATGGCCTGCACGAAGTCCGCGCCGATGCGGTGCGGTTGGAGCAGGTGCTGGTCAACCTGATCCATAACGCGATCAAGTTCACCCGCCCAGGTGGCGAAGTGGTTTTGTCCGCACAGGCCGAAGGGAATTTCATCTGCTTTACCGTGCAGGATACCGGTGTAGGCATCCCGGAGGACGACTTGGAACGCATCTTCGAGCGATTCTATAAGGCTGATCGTGCCCGTTCCGGCGGTGGGACTGGGCTGGGGCTCTCGATTGCCCGGCATATCGTGGAAGCGCACAGCGGCAAAATTTGGGTTGAAAGCGTGGAGGGCAGGGGGAGTAAATTCGTCTTTACCATTCCCACAAAATAATAAACCTGAAACGGATTGGGGATATTCAAGAGATGAATCTTACCAAACTGTTAACGCTGCCTTCACAGGTCGTTAATCAGCCTGTGATATCTTAAGACTGTAGAGAAAGGATTGTGTATGGCTTACGGATTTCTGATTATTACCATCGTTGCTTTTCTGGTCGTAATCGCAATTGGTGCGATCCAAAAACAAAGCGAGTATTCGCATCACAAGTAATGCCGGATATTTGTTTACCGGTTTCGTTCGGTCAGGAACTCACCCTGACCGATTTTTTATACTTAATACACTTCGAAAATGTATCACACATCGAAAAAATTCTTAACCCAACGTTAAACAGCTGTTTTTCTGGCTTTAACTGTGGCTTGATAAGATTGCGCCATGATAAAGAATAATAGGAGAAAAGAAATGCGTAAAAACCTGTTTGTTTCCATGTTCGTTCTGCTCATTGCCGTCCTGGTACTCAGCGCTTGCGGCCCTGCGGCCACTCCTCAAACCGTGGTTCAGACTCAATTTGTGGAAGTCACTTCTACCCCGGGGCCTGCCGCTCCCGCCACCGTCACCCCGCTCCCGGCTGGCTCCGTCCAAATCACTGGTTCGGGTGCAACCTTCCCACTTCCCCTCTACACTCAGTGGACCTACGCCTACCAGTTCGTTGACCCGGCTGTCGTCATTAACTACAACGGTGTGGGTTCCGGCGCCGGCAAGACCGCCATCATCAACAACACCGTTGATTTCGCCGGTTCCGACTCTCTTCTAAGCGACCAGAACTATACCGATGGCAAGGACCTTCAGATGTACCCCATGGTGGCTGGTGCTGTCGTCCCGGTTTACAACATCGCCTTCAAGTCTGTCCCAACCCCTGCTGCCGGCCAGACCACCATCGCCCTGCCCGCGCTCATCCTGGATCGCCAGACCCTGGTGGACATCTACTACGCCAAAGTAACCAAATGGAATGATCCCAAGATCATCGCCTTAAACCCCGGTCTTGCGGATTACCTTCCAGATGCGGCCATCACCACTGTCCATCGCTCGGATGCTTCCGGCACAACCGAGATTTTCACCAAGTCTCTAACCTCCTTCAGCCCCGATTGGACTGCTGGTGGCGCCTCCTCCGTCCAGTGGCCTGGCAAAGGTCTGGGTGGTAAGGGCAACGCTGGTGTGGCAGCGCAGGTCATCGCCAATCCCAACTCCATCGGTTATGTAGAACTCGCTTACGCCATCTCCAATGGGATGTCCTATGCTCAGTTGGTCAACCAGGCCGGCAAGACCGTTACCGCCAATAGCGCCTCTGTCAATGCCGCCATGGCCGAGTTCGCCAATGCCTTCACCGATAAACTGACCGCCACGATCGTGGATGGCAAGAGTGATGGCGCATGGCCGATCACCGGTTACACTTATATCATCCTGCACACCACATCCATGACCGATTGCGTCAAGGCCCAGAAGATCGTCGATTTCCTGGTGTGGGCGCAGACTGACCCGGCTGCCCAAAAGGCTGCTACCACCCTCGGTTACTCCGTCCTGCCGGATGCAGTCCGCCAGCAGGTCCTCACCCAACTGGGTCAGTTCACCTGCAATGGCACACCCGTCACGGTAAATCACTAAACCCTGCCTTCTTCCCCTCTCAGGTGGAGGGCCTCCGCAAGGAGGCTCTCCATCAACAAGTATAATAGCCAAGGAAATGCACACCCTTTTCGTGTGCATCCAAAACTCATGCCGCAGCCAAATAGATGGCCGTGGCTTTTGCCTAGGGAATCAGACAAACCCATGCTGAAGCTCCCAAAACCACTTCCTGAAACACACTGGCTGAGCCGGATACGCCGGGCGATACACTACGGCGATCGTCCCTGGCATGGACTGATCATCGTTATATCAGCCCTTGTGATCGTCCTGATACTTGCCATTGGTGGATTGTTATGGGTCAAATCCGCGGGCGCCCGGTCTGCATTTGGCTGGTCCTTTCTGGCACCGACCGCCAACCCAAACTGGGATCCGGTCAACGACCACTTCCAGGCCTGGCCCTTCCTGTATGGCACGCTGGAAACCTCATTGTTCGCCATCCTTTTTGCCCTGCCGATTGGGATCGGGATAGCCATCTTCCTAGCCGAACTCTGTCCGCCCTGGCTGCGCACTCCGCTGACCTGGCTGGTGGAACTGCTGGCAGCCATCCCCAGCGTGGTCTACGGCTTGTGGGGCATTTTCGTTTTTTTACCCAAAGTGGTTGCGCCCATCGGGATCTTCCTGGGGGATACGCTCGGCCAGATACCGATTTTGGGCAGCCTGTTCGTCGGGCCGATCCCGGCCAGCGGAACTTCCCGTCTGGCAGCTAGCCTGATCCTCACCATCATGATCATTCCCACCATTGCGGCAGTGAGCCGGGATGTCTTCCTCGCCATTCCCATTGCGCAGCGGGAAGCTTCCAAGGCGCTGGGCGCTACCGAATGGGAAACCATCTGGAAGGTGCTCATCCCTTATGGCCGGTCAGGCATCCTGGGGGCGGTCATCCTGGGCCTCGGGCGGGCTTTGGGAGAGACCATGGCTGTAACCATGGTCATCGGCAACAGCATCCAGGGTGGGGCCTCCCTGCTGTCACCCGGCTACAGTATGGCCAGTATCATCGCCAATGAATTTGCCGAGGCGGTTTCGCAACTCCATACGGATGCACTGATTGAAATTGGTTTGGTCTTGTTCATCATTACTCTCCTCTTGAATATATTGGCCCGTTTTCTGGTCTGGCAGGTGACTCGTCAGACCCCCCAGGATGCGCGCTCATGAGTAATTTTTCTGAATTAATGAATCGTAATCGATTAGCACATGCCCGCCAGCGTAAGTCTGTCAACGCAGTTATGCTTACGCTGACCGGCCTCGTGACTGCTCTGGCGCTCGTGCCGTTATTCTGGATCGTTGGTTACGTGATCATCCGAGGTGGAAAAAGCATCAACCTGGATTTCTTCATCCATTTGCCCACACCGATGGGGGTGGCTGGCGGAGGAGTGTTGTCTGCCATTGAAGGGACGCTGGTCGTGATGCTCCTGGCCGCGGTCTTTGCCATCCCACCCGGGGTCCTGGCTGCTTTCTACGCGGCCCGCTATCCGAATACCCCTCTGGGGGTCGCCCTCCGCTTCAGCACGGATGTCCTCTCTGGTGTGCCTTCGATTGTTGTCGGCCTGTTTGCCTATGCGGTCATTGTGGTGCCGATGAAACATTATTCCGGGCTGGCAGGCGGGGCAGCCCTGGCTGTGCTTATGCTGCCAACCATCATCCGCACAACAGAAGAGATGCTCAAACTGGTGCCTGGCACATTGCGCGAGGCCTCGCTGGGTCTCGGCGCACCCGAATGGAAGACCTCGCTGAGCGTGCTCTTCCCGGCTGCCTCCAGT
>Ga0209777_10002152_pt1 | contig 26611 bp, 48 predicted proteins | sample FrelakmetHBP12HB_FD_187147 | JGI IMG/M metagenome (GOLD analysis project Ga0209777, IMG submission 187147) | Freshwater lake sediment microbial communities from the University of Notre Dame, USA, for methane emissions studies -HBP12 HB (SPAdes)... | ecosystem: Environmental > Aquatic >... | reverse complement strand
CTGCGACTGGCACGCGAGCCACTACCTGAAGGTCCGGTGCGACGAGATCTTCGGGATGCGGAACTTCCTCAACAACTGCGTTTGGATCTACGGCCTCGGAGGGAGTTCTGCGCGCTACTGGCCGCGCAAGCACGACGACATCCTCTGGTACAGCAAGGAACCGGACAAGCACTTCTTCGAGGCTCCCATGATCCCCGCCACCTCGAACGCCATGAAGGGGAAGCTGAAGAAGATGCTCGACTCGTGGGACATCCCCTCGATCAACAACATGGCCAAGGAGCGCCTTGGCTACCCGACGCAGAAGCCCGAGGCGCTGCTCGACCTGATCATCACTTCGAGCAGCAGGCCAGACGACGTAGTGCTCGACCCGTTCTGCGGCTGCGGGACGACCATGACCGTCGCGAACCGCCTCGGCAGGCCGTGGATCGGGATCGACGTCTCTCCGACGGCGATCGATCTGGTGCGCAAGCGGCTCCAGCCTGGTCCGGGAGAGATCGACGTCATCGGCATGCCCACCAGCATCGTCCAGCTGCGCGCCATGGCGCCCTTCGAGTTCCAGAACTGGGTGGTGCGCGAGCGCTTCAACGGCACGCTGGGGCCGAAGGGTGGCGACAAGGGCGTGGACGGAACGACCTTCATGCTTCATGAGCCGATCCAGGTCAAGCAGAGCGATGCGATCGGGCGCAACGTGATCGACAACTTCTCCTCGGCCATGCGCCGGGTCGGCAAGAAGAAGGGCTTTCTCGTGGCGTTCAGCTTCGGACGCGGCGCCATCGAGGAGTGCGCCGCTCTCAAGCACCGCGACGGGCTGGAGATCGTTCTGATCACCGTGCAAGAGATCTTGGAGCAGCCGGTGGCCACAGAATAAACACCGGCCCCCGGACGTCTGTACTGGTGAGGTCGCGGAGACCTCGAGGAGGACGACATGGAAGGTCATCGAAGGATCAAGCGTGCGGCGTGCGTGCCGGCAAAGGCGCTGCACGAGAAGATCTCGAAGTCGACCCTGCACGAGGCGCTCCTCGACCTCTGGATGGAGCACGAGGGGCTCACCAACACGCACCCGGGCGACATGACCGACGAGCAGTGGGCGAAGTACCACGAGATGGTCGCCTTCCGCTCCGACGCTCGCAGGAGGCAGGGCCGGTGACTGAGCAGATGCGAGCGGAGATCTCACGCCTGGTGGCCACCGACAACGGTAACCGACTGAGCCAGGCCGTGCGCGACGCGGCTGCGTGTAAGGAGTCGCGCCAGTCCACCGAGGGCTGCGGCTGCTTCTGCTGCTCGCTCACCTCCTACCTGAAGTCACTGGGGTACGACCTCTTCAAGGTGACAAACGCGCGGAGAGTGAAGCCATGAAGAAGAACTGGTTCGAGGTCGACGCCGCGGGGCTGCGGCAGCAACTAGAGGGCCGGCGCGGCATCGCCGCCCTCCTGCTAGAGCTACTGCAGAACGCGCTCGACGAGGACGGCGTGACGACCATCGAGATGGTCCTCACCGCGACGCCGGGCAAGCCGGAGGCGACGTTCTCCGTCGAGGACGACTCGCCCAACGGCTTCCGCGACATGAGCGACGCCTACACGCTGTTCGCCCCGAGCTACAAGAAGGGCGAGGCGACGAAGCGCGGCCGGTTCAACGTCGGCGAGAAGCTCGTTCTCGCCCTCTGCGAAGAGGCGGTCCTCACCTCGACCAGAGGGACCGTCATCTTCGACCGCGACGGCCGCCGCCAGACCAATGCCGTCCGCGCCCTGGGAACGAAGGTGGTCTGCCGGCTCCGCATGACGCACGCTGACACCGCCGAGTTGGACCGGCTCATCGGGACCGTCCTCATCCCGCCCACCTGCAAGGCCCGGGTCACCTACAACGGAGCCCCCCTGCTGGCGCGCACTCCGGTCGCCGTGCTCGAGGGGACGCTCCCGACCGAACTGGCCGGAGCAGACGGCGTCATCCGTCGGTCAACGCGCAAGACGAAGGTGTACGTCTACGAGCCGAGGGCCGGCGAAGCGCCGACCGTCTACGAGATGGGCCTCCCGGTTGTCGAGGTCGAGGGGAAGTTCCACCTCGACGTCGGCCAGAAGGTGCCGGTCAACCTGGAGCGCGACAACGTCCCGCCGAGCTACCTGCGGGCGCTGCGCGTGCTCACTCTCAACGCTCTCCACGGGAAGCTGGAGAAGGACGACTTCACCGCGGCCTGGGTGGCCGACGCTGTCGAGGACAAGCGGGTGGAGGTGGCGGCCGTCCAGAGCTACCTCACGGCGAAGCACGGCGCCGACCGCGTGGCCGTGGACGTCATGGACCCTGACGCGACTCGGAGGGCGCAGGCCGCCGGCGCCGTTGTCGTCTACGGGCGCAGCGAGTCGCCGAACGTCTGGGAGAAGGCGCGCGAGGGAGCGCTCATCCCCCCGGCCAGTGCGCGGTTCGGAACGAAGCTCGAGAGCCTAGACCGCGCCGTTTCCGAAGACGAGTGGACGGTGGGCATCCGCAACATCGCGGCCTACGCGAAGGCGCTGGCGGCGGCGGTCCTCGGGCTCGACCTTGCGGTGGAGGTGGTCGACAACCCGGAGGCCAGCATGTCGGCCTGCTACGGTCATGGCCACCTGAAGTTCAACGTCGGCACGCTCGGCGCGTCCTGGTTCGACCGCGGACCCGTGGTGGCGGTCAACGACCTGCTCATCCACGAGTTCGGCCACGAGTTCTCTGGCGACCACCTGTCGTCGGCCTACTACGCCGCGCTCACGAACCTCGGCGCGAAGGTCGTGGACCTGGCCATCCGGCGGCCGGAGTTCTTCGAGCCCTTCTGGCCCGCGTAGAAGAGGAGGTGTCCCGTGACCGAGAGCGGATTCATCCCGAAAGCACCGTCGCTGCGAGAGGCACTGGCACTCGCTGCGCGCATGGGGGCGACAATAGAGATCGACGCGGGCGAGGTGAAGGTCATCTTCCTCGGCGTCGGTAGGTGTGTCGTCAACCTGAGGCGGAAGGACTCCTCGGGCCGGCTGGTGAGCCTGCTGCGGTGCGTGCAGCGTACGCGGGCACAGAAGGCGCTTGACAGCGTAGACGGCGTCAGGTAGGGTCCAGCAGTACTCGACGGCTCGCGCAGAGCGAGCAAGGAGACGGACGATGAGCGAGAACGAGAACCCGGTTGCCACCACCCCCGATGCGACCCCCGCGATCCCGGAAGCGACCGCGCCTGCGCTCGAAGCGGCTCCGGTCGCTGCCACCACGGCAGCCCCGGTCGCTTCCCCGGTCGCTTCCCCGGTCGTGGCCAAGAAGACGACCGGCAAGGGCAAGAAGACCTCCAGCGGCGGCAGGAAGAAGGTGGCGCTCGACGCGAAGCGCGCCGGCGGCTTCTTCATGGTCGACCCCGACGACGTTCTGATCGCCGACGACCCCGGGCACCCGCTCTACGAGGCCGAGCGCAATGTGCTCCCCCTCGACCCCTGCTTCGTCAAGAACATCGCGAAGCGCGGCGTCAAGCTGCCCATCCTCATCCGCAAGAACGGTGACCGCGTCGAGGTGGTCGACGGTCGCCTGCGCATCCGCGCCGCCCGCGAGGTGAATAAGGCCCTCCGCGAGGCCGGAGAGAAGCCGATGCTCGTGCGCGCCATCCTCGAGCACGGCGGCGACGCCGACCTCGTGGCCATCAGCGGCGCAGCCCAGATCCGCACCGAGGAGTCCCCGCTCAACAAGGCGAAGCGGGCGGCGAAGCTCGTGGCCTACGGTTACTCGACCGCGGACATCGCGATCGAGTTGGGTGTGAGCGAGAAGGCGGTCGAGCAGTGGCTCCAGATCGTCGACCTGTCCCAGTCGATGCAGACCGCCATCTCGCTCGGGCACCTGTCCTCGACTGCCGCGCTGAAGTTCAAGAATCTGACGCACGAGGAGCAGGACGCCGCCGTGCGCTCGATGACGACGACGCCGGCCGCTCAGACGACGAAGTCCGACGCTGACAACGACCAGACGCAGGCGCCGACCGCCAAGCCGGTCAAGGTCAAGCGCGTCACCGAGCGCGAGGCTCGTGCGGCGGCCGGCGGCATCGTGAAGCCGGGCCTCAAGACCATCAAGAAGGTGCGCTCTGGGCTCATCGGCCAGTCCGTGTTCGTCGTCGCCTGGATGCTGGGCGAGATCGACGCCAGGGAGCTGGTGAAGGAGGTGCCGTCGGCGAAGGCGGGCCTCGAGGCGGCCGGTCTGCTGGTCGGCGACGACAAGAGCGGTCCTGGTGCGAAGGGCAAGAAGGGAAAGAAGGGCAAGAAGGCCGCCAAGAAGAGCCCCGCCAAGAAGAGCCCCGCCAAGAAGACGACCAGGGCGACGCTGGACGAGACCGTCGCCTCCGTGACGGGCAAGGTTCTCGCTGGTCTCGGCCTGTCGTCCAAGTGAGCTGGCCGATGACGTCGATGCCCTCGTTCTCGGTGGTCCGCGCAGACGCGGTGGAGTACATGCGCCTGCTGCCGAACGAGAGCGTCGACCTCATCATCACCGATCCGGCGTACGAGTCGCTCGAGAAGTACCGAGCGATCGGCACGACCACTCGGTTCAAGGAAGAGTGGTTCCCCATCTTCGGCAACGACCGCTTCGCCGAGTGGTTCGCGCAGGCCTACCGGGTGCTGCGCAAGGACCGGCACCTGTACATGTTCTGCGACGCCGAGACGATGTTCGTCGCCAAGCCCATCGGCGAGGCGTCCGGCTTCAAGTTCTGGAAGCCGCTCGTCTGGGACAAGGTCAACATCGGCATGGGATACCACTACCGCAACCGCTACGAGTTCGTCCTCTTCTTCGAGAAGGGGTCGCGCAAGCTCGCCGACCTCGGCGTCGCGGACGTCATCACCTGCAAGCGGGTCCGCGGAGGCTACCCGACGGAGAAGCCCGTCGAGGTCGCGAGTGTGCTTGTGAGCCAGAGCGCGCAGCCAGGAGAGACGGTGCTCGACACGTTCTGCGGCTCCGGCGCCCTGCTCGAGGCGGCCGTGCGGCGCGGGTGCGACGCCCGCGGCTGCGACGTCATGGACAAGGCGGTCGCGCTGACCAGAGCGCGTCTCGCAGACGCCGGCGGCGTCGAGGCGAGGATGGGACTTCTGGCCTGAGGAGATGAGACCGTGGAGACCTTCAATCTTCCCATGTGGCGCGCGACGGCGAGTGAGTGGAAGGAACATGGCCACGGCGTCCACTCCGCTGCGGTTCTCGATACGGCACTCGACGAGGTGGAGCGCCTGGCCGGAGAACTGGAGGCGGCCAAGGGTCGTCTCGCTGCGGCAGAGAAGGAGCGCGACTACCTGCAGAAACAGGAGACGGGCGCCGAACTGGTACTCGATCTCGGGAACGACTGCGGCGACATGGGCGTCGCCACTGCTGCGGCGAAGCTGTGGAAGGAGAGGGACGACCTCAAGGTCAAGCTCGCCGAGGTCGAGCGGTCAACGACGGAGTTGGTGGACCGGCTGACCCGCGAGCGCGACGAGAAGGCAATCCTCGGGGCTGACCGTCACACGCTCGCCATGGCGTACCGCGATGAGGCGCGCACCTGCAAGCGCGAGCACGAAGCTCTCCGCGCCAAGCTTGCCGCCACCGAGGCGCAGGCGGCGGCGATGCGAGAGGCGCTGGAACTTGCTTGCGGCGTACTCTACCGTGAGGCCGCCAAGGGCCACTACCCCACGGCCGAGAGGGCACTCCGCGCAGCCAGAGCTGCCATGGCCACAGACTCCGGCACTCCCCTCCTGCGCGAGCTGGAGGCGCTGCGCCATCTCGGCGGTCTGCTGCGCGAGTGGATCTGCGACGACCACAACCAGGACGCAGAGAAGGCGGCCACGCTCCACGACCGCAGTGCAGCCGCCCTGGCCCGTCTCTCCGAGGCCATAGACATGAGGCCCACCTTCGCTTCGGTGCGCGCGACGACACCAGCCGCCGCGTCGGAAGAGCGGCCCGGTGGCAAGCTCGCCGAGGTGAAGGCGCGCATCGACAACCTGCGCCTCCACGTCGCGCACGAAGAGTCGGTAGCGGACGAGATAGAGGACCGCTCGTACGCACAGGGACGGCGCGACGCGTTCAAGGACTCCCTGCTCCACCTGGACAGCCCTTCCTACACGACCAGGGTCGTGCAGGCGAAGAAGGACGAGTCATGACGGAGAAGCTGGACCTCCTGGAAGTGCGAGCGCAGGCCACGGCCGATGAGGTCTTGGCAGACCTCGCCGAGCGCAAGGATCTCTTCGGAGACGTTGACGACAAGGTCATGGCCGAGTTCCGTGCGGCGATGATCTCGATCGTGCAGCGAGCGCTCATCGAGCAGCGCGACATGGCCCGCACGGTCACCAAGCAGGTGGAGAAGGAGTTGGACGCGCTGATCGAGAAGCACAACTTCATGGTGACCCGCGACGAAGAGCAGGAGAAGAAGCTCGCCACGGTCGAGGCACAGGCGTTGGCGATGCGGGAGGCGCTGAAGTTCTACGCGGAGTCGGACAACTGGCGTTACACGTCGTCGCAGGCCAGCAAGCTCGAGATGGCTGGCAACTGGGCAGTCGCACGCATCGCCCTCTCCTCAGTTGCCGGCGCTCCTCTCCTGCGCGAGTTGGAGGCGCTGCGCCCGCTGGCGCCGCTGCTCGAGGAGTGGGCGTGCGACGACCCAGAGGTGTCGGCTGAGACGTGCGCCACGCTTCATGACCGCACAGTCGCCGCGCTCGACCTCGTCGACAAGGCCGGGAAGGTGAAGCCGTGAGCAAGCTCGACGAAGAGTTGGCCCGCAAGCGAGCCCGCAGAGATGCTGGCCTCGGGCCGTACGAGAAGGACGCGGACAAGCTCGGACCGTCCTGGGATCCAGGAGTGGTGCAAGAGCTTCACCAGGCGGCCCAGAAGGTCGCCAGAGCCTACAAGAAGCACCAGGAGGCATTGGTCATGGAGGACAAGGCGAAGGCCAACCTGCTCGAGAAGGCGCTGGCTGCGGTGATGCCGGCGCTCTACGCGCTGGCGTCGAAGATCGAAAAGTCCGCAACCTGGCAGTCCGGCGGCACCCCAGGAGACTCGGGAGAGAGGACGTACCACGACGTCGAGGGCGTGCTGCTCATCAAGGGCTTCTCGAGCCCGACCTCGAACCCGTCGGACCCCGAAGACCTGCGCTACGGCCTGTTCGCCGGAAGCTCGCTCTACCTGTTGGTCGATGGCCGCCTGGCCGTCGTCACGATGGGCGGCTCGTGGTCGAAGGTGAAGGGCACCACGTCGTCGAGGTTTACAACCCTCAACCCGATAGGACTCCAGAGCGTGCTCGACGCATGGAACATCCACGACATCCTCGAGGGCCTGGCCGAGGCGATGAAGACGCAGGCCTCCACGCGGGCCAACGCGGCCAAGGACTCGAAGGTGCGGGCGTCCACGGTCCAGGCGCTCGCCGAGATCTTGGCCGGCGTCGTCAAGGCGGTGCGGTCGTGATGAGGGGGGTTGAGTGATGGCGACGGTCGAAGAGAGAATGGCCGGTTTGCTCGACGCGAAGGACGCAGAACTCGACCAGCTGCGCACCAAGATCGAGGTGCTGCAGGATAAGCTCGACGACGAGAAGTGGCGTTGGGCTCGACACACGAAGGCAGCAGAGGACGCGCTTCCGGTGCCGCGCCTAGAGATCCGCTACCGTCGCGTGTCGGGAACCTGGCGCAACCCTGATGCGTGGGAGACGAAGGAGGCCTGCTATAACCTCGTCTACCGGCACCTAGTTGACGGAATCGTCACGGTTCCGCTGGGGCTCACGAGGGTTGACGGAGGGACGGGCGCTCCCCCGGTGGTCAACGGCGAGGTTGTCCTACCGTACCGCGACGGGGCGCACATCTATCACGAGATGATGACACTCGGGCTCCCCGGCTTCGCCATCTGCGGCGACGTGGTGACCGACCTTGGCAAGAAGGATCCCGAGTACTCGTGGTACAAGCCTCACCAGAAGGAGGGGACGAAGTCGTGACCATCACTCGACAGGATCTCATCTGCCCGCGGTGCATGAAGGTGCGCCCATTCAACTGCGACGACACCGACGCCGTCTGCTCGTCGTGCGGCTTCACGAGCAACGTCCACCTCCTGGCGAGCAAGCAGCCCAAGCTCAAGCTCGCCCTGGCCGTCGCCAACCGCGTGAACCCGAAGAAGGAGCCCTTCAACGGCGTGCGCGTCACGACGGGCATCAAGTGGGTCGACGAGGTCATGGCCGACAAGCTGAAGTAGGGAGGGCAACGATGGCGACCGACTTCTCGAAGCCAACGAAGTTCGACAGCATCTCGCTGGCGTCGGTGATGCCGCTCATGCCGGCCTACGAGGAGATCCCGAGAGAGTTCCGAATCCTGTCAGACAACAAGTGGTCGCGCTTCACCGCGCAGTGGTTCTTCGAGGGCGTCGACGCCAAGAGGCTCGTGCCTCGCGATGGAATCGACAAGCGCGAGGCCCTGCGCCACTGCTCGGCGATCCTTGGGTCGTTTGAGCCGAAACACGAGCACAAGGAGGCGGCGGTCGCCTACCTGCTCTCCCTCTGGTTCGAGGACGTCAAGGAGAAGTCATGAGCACCAAGAAGAAGAGCACGAAGAGCGCACCGAAGAAGCCCGTGAACGACACTCCGGCCGCCATCGACCGGCTGTCGCTCGCCCTCGTGCAGGCGGCCAACGTGGTCGCCAACGGTTTCGAGTCCCTGGGCAGCAAGCTGCAGTACGCCATCATGTCCAGCGACGCCACCATGAGGCGCATGCTCGACGCCCAGCGCGAGGCGATTTCCGCGGACATGCGGGCGCTGCTGCTTCCGCTCCAGATCTCGGCGTCGGAGCCCAAGACCGGCAAGTTCTCCTCGTACTCGGTCGCGCTGTACGCTGTCGGGCCGCAGAAGATCCAGGTCATCAAGGCCATCCGGGAGGTCACTAACCTCGGCCTCAAGGAGGCCAAGGATCTGACCGACGTGGTGCCCTCGGTGGTGCTGAAGGAGGTCGACCAGACGAAAGCGACTGCTGCGGCGGCGCTCCTCCGCAACGCTGGCGCTCGCGTCGAGGTCCACGGGGTGGCTATCGTGGAGGCGATGATGGCCCCTATCGCCCAAGGAGCTTCCGGGGCCTCTCCTCCTGCTCCCCAGGAGGTCGCGCCCGTGCGCTATGCCGGCAACGCGGCGTGCTGCGCATCTTGCGGCATGGCGCTCGCCGTCGGCGGGTGTGGCATCCAGCGCGAGCCGGTCGATGGCGCCTGCGCCTACCACAAGGAGTCGCTCGCGTCGCTCAAGGCCAAGGACTCGATGGAGGGATGACGATGAACATCCATCGGATGGAGGAGTTGTCGAAGAAGTACAACGACGTCCTCGAGGCGGTGGGAGCATCGCTGCTCAAGGAAGGGCTTCGGGACGACGACGCCGACGAGATGAGCGCCGAGGCGGCCAGCCTCGCCATGACGATGTACCTGTTCGCCCGGGTCTCCGGCGAGTCGGAGGAGGACGCTGTCGCCTACGCCGTCGTCTCGATCACCGCGACCATGATGCAGACGGCCATGGTGATAGTCGAGGACGAGATCAAGAAGGCCGAGGACAGGATCGCCTGGGAGAAGAAGGGGAACTTTGCACCGGCCCCTGGGCTTGTGGTGAAGCTCGAGGAGAAGCTGGTGCAGATGAAGGCGAATCGGGATCGCCTCAGGAGTCGGCTGTCGTCGGAGGTGAAGTGATGGCGACGATCACGATGAGGAAGACGAAGAAGGGGACCACCATCTCGATGACCGCCGGCAAGGGCGAGGACCTCCGCGACGTCGTCGCGGCCATGGTCGGGAACACGCCGGAGGTTCGCGAGCAGCTGGGCCTCACTCGCGGTCGCTCTCCGAAGGGGAAGGGCAATGCGTAAGATCCCGAGCCTGTTCCTTCGCGACTTCGCCGGCGACCCGACCTGCGTCACGAGGACCGTCAACCCAGACTGTCTGTGGGTGCTAGCCGGCGCCGGCATCGCGACGAAGAAGTGGGACGGCACGGCCTGCCTGGTCCGCGAGGGAGCCCTCTACGTGCGCTACGACTGCAAGCGCGGGAAGAAGCCGCCGGCGGGCTTCGAGCCCTGTCAGGATGCCGACCCGAAAACCGGCCACTGGCCCGGGTGGATTCCTGCTGCTATGCCGGCCGCCAGGTGGTGCATCGAGGCGTTCGAGCAGATGACGAAAGAGCTTGGCGGGCAGCGGCCGACGGATGGGACCTACGAGGCCGTCGGGCCGAAGATCGGTGGCAACCACGAAGGCGGCTCCTCCCACGTCCTGGTCAGGCACGGGATGGACGTCATCCCTGGCGTCCCGACCGACTACGATGCGCTGGATGCGTTCCTCGAGGATTACCCGATCGAGGGCATCGTCTGGCACCACTGCGACGACTGGAACAAGAAGGCCGAGGTCCGCATGGCCAAGATCAAGCGGAGCGACTTCGGTCTTCCGTGGCCGGTCTTCCGTGGACGGTGAAAAGGTGAGCGACCGAGGTGGAAAGACTCCGTGCTACGTCGGGAAGCGGCCGTGCGGATGCGTCGTCGCCGCGGTTGTCGACGACGGAGACGACCCCAAGGACGTGGCGAAGTTCATCGCCGACTTGGTGAAGAGAGGGATGACGGTGGACCGTTCGACGGTGGATGAGGCTCGGAAGCTGCTCACCGAGGGCCTCAAGTGCGAGCACCAGCCGGCCAAGTCAGCCAGTGAGCGGGAGAGGTTCATGCGCAAGACGGCTACGCCGTTCCTGCCTGGCTTCGACGAGGAGAAGGCGAGGTAGTCATGCCGCTGAAGAAGAGCACAGGAAACATGTACGATTGGTGTGGGTTCACCCATTCCCACCTGGGCGGGCAGTGCCCACATTTGTGTTCCTACTGCTATGTGACCAGCGTGCGCTTCGGTCGTCCGGCGCGCTACCAGGGTCCGCTGCGCCTCCTCGAGGAGGAGTTCAAGGTCAAGTACGGCGAGGGACGCACCATCTTCCTCGAGCACTGCAACGACCTCTTCGCCGAGGCGGTCGACTCCAGCTTCATCGACCGCGTCCTCGCCCACGCTCGCGCCTGGCCGAAGAACACCTACGTCTTCCAGTCGAAGAACCCTGCGCGCTTCATGGGGTGGCTGAAGGAGATACCTCTCGGGTCGATCCTCGGCACCACCATCGAGTCGAACCGCTGGCACTCGGCGATGGGCTCGTCTCCTTCGCCGGCCGTGCGTCACAACGCGATGGTGGACCTCCGCGGACACGGCTTCCGAACCTTCCTGACCATCGAGCCGGTCATGGCGTTCGACGCCGAGGTGCTGGCGCAGTGGGTCGCAGACATCGGCCCCAACTTCCTGAACATCGGTGCCGACTCGAAGGGCCACGGTCTCGTCGAGCCGAACGGAGCAGACGTGCGCGCACTGGTCGCAGAACTCGCCAAGCGCGGCGTCGAGGTGCGCGAGAAGCACAACCTCGGTCGGCTGCTCGGAGCGACCTGATGCGCGCCCTCTCGTTCTTGCAGCCCTGGTTGTGGGCGGTGGTCACGAAGGCGAAGCCGGTGGAGAACAGGAAGTGGATGCCGTGGCCGGAGATGATGCCGACGCCTGTCACGGTCCACGCTCCGGCGAGGCGTGGCCCGCTGTTCGCTCTGCAGGCCTCGGCGGGCTGGGACAAGGAAGGCGAGGCGTTCGTCGCCGGCAAGATGGATGTCAAGCCGGAGGCGTCGAGGCGCAAGTCCATCCTCGGCGTGGCCCGCATCCGCGGCTACATCCACCTGCGCGACGACGGCACGCCCATCGGCTGGAACGGGGACATGACGCGAGACGAGGCGCTCGCGTTCGCTCACAACGAGTGGGCGTTCGGCCCCTACGTCTGGGTGCTGTCGGACGTGCTCTCGTTCGGTGACGACTACATCAAGGACGTCGCCGGTGCCCTCGGGTTCTGGAACCTGCCGGCGAAGGTCGAGGAGCAGGTCAAGAAGCTCCTCGTGGAGAACGGGGTAGAGGTTAAGCCATGAGCGACGACAAGAAGAAGGTGACTGGCCGCAAGCGACCGACGGCGAAGGTTGTCACGAGGCTGGCGCAGTGCCTCGCGTGGTCGCTCAAGTTCCTTCACGCCGACGCCATGTGGTGCAACGTCAAGACCATGGAGATCAAGCCGTGGCAGGAGCACTTCATGGACGTCCTCGCCGAGGTCGGCATCGAGGTGGACAGGAAGGCCTACTGGGATTCGCGAAAGGCGAAGCGCGGCAAGGGGAGGAGGCGGGCGTGAGCGCCGACAAGATCCGCGAGACCCCATCCGTCCGAGAGACCATCCGCGGCGCTTTCAAGGCGTCGACCCAGGGGACGTGGAAGGTCGAGAACGAGGAGGTAGTCGCCGAGCGCGAGTACGACGAGGACATGTTCGTGGCTCGCGTCCGGTTCGACGACGGAGATGCCGACGCCTACTTCATCGCCGCCGCGCACGAGGCCGTCCCCGCGCTCCTCGCCGACCTCGAGGGGCTCGAGAAGGCTCACCAGGAAGATCTGGACAATCTGCGCCAGCTGCGCGAAGAAGTCGCCCTCCTGGTCAAGGAGCGCGACGTGGCGAGGAAGAGGCTGGCCGGGTACGCGCAGGCCTTCGCCAAGATCGCCGAGGAGATGAAGCTCACATGAGCGACGACAAGAAGGTCGATGTCTTGCTTGACGCCGAGCACGAGGCGCTCCGCAGCCTCTTCAAGGCCGCCTTCTATCCCATCTCCGACTTCGCGGCCCGCGAGGCCGCCGACTGCATCGTGCAGCGTGCGCCGGCGATGCTCGACAAGATCGAGGCCCTCGACGGAGAGCTTCGGGTGCTTCGCAACGGGTGGGAGACCGCTCGCGACCACCTGTTGCACGAGATCCAGATAGCGCGCGACGACGCTGAACGCAGCAAGGAGCGCTGCGGGGTCTGGGAGCGGGCGCTCATGCGGGCGGCCGATGACAAGGCGAGGCTCGACCTCGAGAAGAAGCGCATCGAGAAGTCCCACGACGAGAACGTGAACTGTCTCTCCAGGGTCTGCCGCGCTTTGCCCGGCTTCGGCGGCGTCGACATCGAGGCTCACGCCAGGGCGTGGGTGGGCCGTGCGCTGGCGGCCGATGACGAGCGCGACGGACTGCTGCAGCTGCTCCGGAACCTCTACCAGGGCATGGGTAACGACCTCCAGGTGGCGAAGGTCGACGAGAGGATCGCCAACATCGCCGAGGCGAGGAAGAAGGTGGCGCCGTGAAGAGGTACCAGTTCCTGCTGGCCGCCAAGCTGCTGCGGCGCGCCGCTGACGAGTTCGGCAACCACGGCTGCAACGACTTCGACCTGTACGATGACGCGCAGCTGTCCTACGACGACGCCTGCGACTTCGCTCGCGAGGCAGGCAAGCACAACCGCGAGAGCGAGGAGGAAACGAAGGACAGGCTCCGCAACGTGCGCTACTCCGTGCCCGACTTCGAGGCGATGGAGGTGCTCGCGGCCCTGCTCGGGGAAGAGGCCGGAGCGGCGAGGTGGAGGTCGGTGGCCGAGAAGTTCCGCTTCGCGCTGTCACCGGCCGGGGAAGAGGAGCGCGACGGAGACTCTCACCCCTCCCTGGAGGAGGCCCAGGACGCCTTCAACAGGGCTGTGGCGGCCGACGAAGGGAAGGGCGACCAGTGAGTGGCACCGCGGTCGTTGAGGGCGCCTGCACGCCGGTGAGCGGCTACGAGGAGGACTACCTCGTGTTCTTCTCCCAAGACCAGGATGAGAATGTGGGCTGCTGCGACTTGATGGAGAGGGCCGGAGTCGAGTTGCTCGACCATAGCGCGCTGCAGGCGTTCCGGTACGAGAAGGTCGACGAGGCAGAGCGGTTCGACGGCAACCTGATGTGGGCAGAAGCGAGGGAGGAGTACCGGAAGGAGACGGGGCGGCAGTACCCGCCGCTCTACCGGGTGAGGATCGAGGTCAAGGCCGAGCGGATACCCGACGACGAGGCCGAGAAGATCTGGAAGGCGTACGCGAAGAGGTACGCTCCGGCTCAGGAGGGGTGACCGTGCTGAAGCCGAAGTTCTGGTGCTTGCGGGTCGAGGTCGAGGAGAAGAAGTACCTCGTGGTCGACGGCGACAAGCATGTGATCGCCTACAACACCAAGAAGGAGGCGGCCGGCTACTTCGAGCGTTCGTACGAGCTAGCGCACCGTCGTTCGTACGAGGCGTCGATGAGCGCTTGCTTCCACTTCATCCAGTACAACCCGAGGGTGGTAGGACCTCTGACGCTGGAAGAGGTCAAGAAGGCGGCCGGCGATGACCCGGAGGTCTTCTCCATGTGGGGTGGAGCCGGCGGGATAGATGGCCTGCTCCTGAAGAACGAGCTTCCGTGCAAGGACTACCCGGTCAACATCGCCGCGGGCCTGAAGAAGCCGGCCGGCGGCGCGAGGATCTACCCATGACACGCATTGATCATCCTGGCGACGACGCCTACCGCATTCACTCGGTGGTGAAGGCAGACTACGAGAAGACGGTCTCTCAGCCGCCGACCATGGGAGACCTAGTCGGCTGCATCGGCGGCGCGAAGCTGTACAAGGTCGTCATCTCCAGGGAGCGCTGGCAGGCGCTTCAGGAGTGCCCGAACCTGTGCGACCGCGACGGGCGCGTCGTCCACTGGCTCTACCTCGGAGACGCAGGAGACCGGCCGGTCATCTTCACGTCGGCGCCGGAGGTGTTCCAGTGAGCCCATGGACTCCCGGCGAGCGCGTCTACGCCATCCTCGGCAGAGAAGGAGACGTGGTCGAGGTGTTCGGCATGGGCACCTACGTCGGAGAGGAGGTGCCCCCCGCGGATGGCCCGGACTCTCCGGTGGGATGGATCGCCGAGGCGGTCATCGAGTACCAGCACGAGAACCCGAAGATCCAGCTGGACGCCGGCGGCGTCGTCTGGGGGTGCGAGTGCTGGTGGGGAGGCGAGGAGAAGGCGAAGCGCTCCATCGGCGACATGAAGGTCGTGCTGGTGAACATCGCTGACGTGCGGGCTGAGTACAGGAAGAAGGTGGCCGAGGCCGAGGCTGCGGAGAAAGCGGAGCGCTCGGTCGAGTAGGACTTGACGGCCTGCTCGACCCGTGGATGATGGTGCTCGGTCCCCGGACTGCTGGAGGTGTCGTTGATGAAGCTGGTGGACGAACTGAACAAGTTGAGCGTCGAGTCAGAGCCGGAGCGTCGTCGGAAGACGGCCAAGGAGCTTGACGGGACGTTCGAGTTCTGCATCGCGGCATCCCGCCGCGCCGCGCTCCGCGGCGAACGCTCGGTCTGCGCCTCCGTGGACGTCCGCTCCTCAGGGGACATCCCCGACGCAAGAGCGTTTCTCGATGACCTGAAGCGGCGGCTCGTTGCGGAGGGCCTGCGTGTCAAGCTCGGGTGGTTCGAGTCTGAGTTCGGCTGCAGAGGGAACGCAGCCATCACCATGTGGTGGACGAACGGAGAGGAAGGAGCCGAGATGAAGCGGACGTGGCTGATGTGGGTCTTCGCTCTCCTTGGGGGCATGGTGCTCGCCCTCGGGGTGACATGGATCGTACAGGGAAACGACTTCTTCCTCTACCGATGCTTCGCGCCGAAGTACGAGCAGGTCCGGCGGGAGACCTTCGAGCAGTCCAAGGCCTACAACGAGGGCATGGCGCAGGAGCTTCAGCGCATGCAGTTCGAGTACGTGCAGGCCGACGACGAGCACAAGGCTGCGCTCGCGTCGATCATCCTGCACCGGGTCGCCGACTACGACGAGAGCCGGCTGCCGCCCGACCTGCACGCCTTCGTCGAATCCCTTCGCCAGGAGCGGTCTCATGCTGCGCACTAGCCTCGCCCTCTTCCTGCTCGCGCTGGTCTCCTGCAACCAACCGAACAACAACAGCGACCGGGTACAGCAGCAGCAGCAGGAGAGGATTCTCGGTGAGGCGACGGCGGCGGTCGGGATGCCTGCCATCAAGAACTTCCGAGAGCGCAAGCTCTTGAAGGACATCCTCGAGATGCGCGACCAGGACGGCTTCGTCACCTACACCTACGTGTGGAACGACTTCAACGGCCGGCTGGTGTTCTTCTGCGACTCCATCGGTTTCGGCATTCCCTACGCCACGCAGTTCACCAGCCCGCAGAAGGTCGAGTGGGAAGGCGACCGCACTGGCTACCTGGCACTGCCGCAGGCCGACCCGAACGGGCTCTTTTCGCCGGCCTCGGCAGAGGGAACCTGGGTCATGTGCAAGGACCCGGGAGGGAAGGACGTGGCCCCCGTGTACGTCGAGCCGAGAATCGTCGTGTCTCCGTTCAAGCTCTCTGTCGGAGAGGTTCCGACAACGGCGCCGGCCCCCGAGGCGAAGTAGTGGAGCGAGACGATGCTGGGCGGCCGACCGAACGCGTCGGCGACACGCCGCAGGCTCCGTGCCATGGGCGCGATGAGGACAAGTCTCCGTATCGCGACGTCCAGCATCGGTGGCGACCGATAGGTGGAGGCCTTGAAGTCTGCGACGTATGCGGCGGCATGAGGATGAGGGAGGCGGGGCGATGAACTCCAAGCGCGTTCCGGCGAAGATCGTGACGACCACGAGCATCATCGAGGACCAGCGCCTGGGCTACAGGCAGTTCTACGTGATGCTCAACGCGAACTACGGTGACCCCGGGCAGAACGTCAGCTTCGGCTTCCACCAGCACAGCGACGAGTCTGCGGAGAAGATGCGCGACTTCCAGGCCTGCCTGTGCGCGACGTTCGGCGTGACGAGCGTGGCAGAACTCGTCGGGAAGGAGTGCAACCTCCTCTACTGGTTCCCGCCCGGCAACCAGCGCCATCCGGTGGACGGCCTGGAGTCTCTCGAGACGGGCAAGCGCTTCATGTACGCCACCTGGATGAGGAAGTGGTCTCCCTCGGACAAGACCGCCCTCGAGCAGCGCCGAGACCAGCTGTCGAGGGACATCGACTTCTACCAGCACAGCGCAGCGGAGGCGGCCCTCGCTCTGGCGAACCTCGAGGACGACTTCACCAACTGGGATAACGAGCCGGCAGCAGGAGGTGAGCCATGCCGAACATGACCGATCAGGAGATCGTCGACCGCTACCCTTCGGGTGACTGGAAGCCGTCCGACGAGGCTCCGATTGGAACAGAGGTCATGGCCCTCACCTACGGCCACCTCGGCGTTGTCGTGGGCACGTACCGCCCTGCTCCTGTTTACTCCCACTCTCGGGTGTGCCCGCCCTGCTCCTGCCTCCCCCTGGTCACCACATCGATGAAGTACGACGGATGGTGGATCGTGAAGACCGACTTCGGCTACGAGATCCAGTACCCGCCGTCACTGATACTCGTGGGAGTGAAGAAGTGACCGAGCAGTGTGAACACCTTCCCGTCGCCAGGCTCCTCGCCAGAATCGAAGAGGCGATCAACGGGTGCGGGTGGGCCGTTGTCGGCACCGTGACCGAGGATGGGAGCCCATACTCCTATACGGTCGGCCTGTGGAGGACGTTCCGGCATCCTGAGGTGCTCGTGGTCGGGCTTGATGGGCCGATCGCGCAGGGCGTGCTCAACAACGTGGGAGAGCGAGTCCGAAAAGGGCGCAGGTTCGGACTCGGAGACGTCGACGGGGGGATCGTCGAAGGCTACGACGTCAAGTTCCTCGTGATCTACGACGAGGAGTACTTCTCCCTCGGTGGCGCAGAGCGACTGGAGCCGGGGTTCTCTGCCATGCAGCTGGTCTACCCAGACGCCAGCGGCGCCTTCTCTCCCGGGTACGTCGACTGGCAGCTGGGGAGGGGGAGAGCGTGAGCAACCAGAACAAGACCCGGTGCTACCTGGGCCGGAGACCGTGCGGCTGCGCGGCGGCGCTCATCGTCGTCGACGGCCAGTGGTCCATGGTGGTCGCCAAGACCATCGGTGCCTGGGCGCGCCGCGGATGGACCGTGGAGTTCGTGACCGTTGCCGAGGCGTGCTTCCACCTCGAGGTGGTGTGCGGCCACGATGAGGACGGGAGGTGGCAAGAATGAGCGGCGGCAGCTACGAGTACCTGTCGTGCGAGATGCAGGACGGGTACGCTGGCGGGAAATTCAGCATGTACTCCGGCCAGCTTCTCGAAGACCTCGAGGCGCTCCTGCTGAAGGTAGCGGAGGGGAGGACCGACGAAGGCTTCGTAGGGCGCGAGACCTACGCCAACGCCAACGAGGCTGCTCTCGCCATCGGAGCCGCGATCGTGCGCGTCAAGGCGGCCCAGCGGAAGGTGGAAGAGTTGGCGGCCGTGATGCGCGCCCTGGCCGACGTAGCCCACGACATCGAGTGGTGGAGGTCAGGAGACTGGTGCGACAGTGCCGCCGCCGACGGCATCCTCGAGTGGTGGAAGAAGGTGCAGGAAGAGGAGGGCGCTCGATGAGCGACGAGGTCAAGCTCTACCGCTACTACCTGCCATCGGAGAAGTGCGAAGGGTGGGCAGAGATCGTGGTCGGCTCCAACGGATTCTTCGCGGCCGTGAGCGACTACGGCAACTACTCCTTCCGGTGGACCAGCTTCGGCGACAGAGACTTCCGCGATTTCCTGCTTCGACTCGACGGCGACTACGTGCGGAGCAAGCTGGACCCGTCGACGGTGTTCGACGCCGAGGCGACGGAGAAGGCGTGCCGTCTCCTGGTGGGCAAGTGCTACAAGCACCAGGGCAATCCGGGCGGGACGATGGATAAGGACGACGTCGTCGATGCGCTCGAGATGCTCCACTCGGTGCGCTGCCAAGAGGAGTGGGGACAGTGGGTCGAGGAGTGGAGTACCCCCCTCTACAAGTTCAACGAGGAGCCGTGGCGCGACTGCCTCTGCGAGAAGCCGAGGCCGGCGATCATGGCCTTCGTAGAGCGGACGCTCCCTCGGCTGAAGGACGCCATCCGCTCCGAGATGGAGATGGAGAAGCAGCAGGGGGATGAGGACGACCTCGACGTGTCCGCGGAGATCGAGGCCCACCTCGACGCCGAGCGCAACGCTCACGCCGAGACCAAGGCCAGGCTCGCCGATGTCGAGGCCGAGCGCGACCGACTTCGCGCAGACCTCGACATGGCTCGCACGATCGATGACTGGAGGGCTCCGAGATGAGCGAGCGCGAGGTGGCAGAGAACGCGGCCAGGAAGGGGCGCAAAGCGTACTACGCCGGCATGACGCTGAAGGACAACCCGATGCGGGCCAGCTACTCGCGCATGGTGTGGCGAGATGCATTCATCGCCGAGAAGATGGAAGACGAGGCCAGGACGTGCAACCTGGAGCGCCTGAAGAAGGAAGCCGACAAGGTGCGCGGGGAGGCTGTAGGCCGTGGCTGAGATCCCCTACCGCTCGCCGGGTGCCCTGGTCCCCGTTCCGCCGTTGCTCGCCGACCAAGTGCGTCGACGGGAGCACGATGCTGTCCTGGGCGTTGCCGGGAAGCTCCTGGTCAAGATCCGGAAGCGCGTGCGGCGCGGCAAGCGGATCGGCATCATCAGGCTCTGGGACGACGGCGCCCTCATCTTCAAGGGCCCTCTCAGTAGCGCATCGGCTAGCGCCAGAGAGGTTGCGAGTCGCCTGCTCGACGCCGAACTCTACGACGACGGGCTGCAGGTCATCTTCTATGGCCGCAGTCAAGACGGCTTCGACTGGATAGGCATGTTCAACCATGACGTCGAGCGCAAGGGCGTAGTCGACACGTCGAGTTGGGCGAAGAACCCCGCCTTTGCGCAGCAGGTCTCTCGGAGCGTCCGGATGGCGGTGCGAGTGTCCTGGTAACCGCGCCGGGACTCCCGGCGGTAGCTTGTGGTCATGAAGGAGCAGAGATGAGCATCAACGACGCCTACGCCGACCTCATGAACGAAGTCACCACGCTCAAGGCCATGCTTGAGAAGACCACGTCTCAGGCGGCGGCGATGCGGGAGGCGCTCGAGTTCTGGGTGCGCAACCCGACGATGGGGCGCGGTCTCGGCGACGTCCCGCACGAGCAGTGGTCCAAGATGGAGGCGATGACGACGCGGGCGCTGGACATCACCGACGCCGGCAGACGACTCCTGCGAGAGGTGGAGGCGCTGCGGGAGGTGGCCGAGGCTGCTCGTGGACCAGGCGGCGACTACACGAAGGCCTGGGAGCGGCTCTACGCCGCCCTCGAGCGCCTCGACAAGCAGAAGAGCGTACCCGAGAACCAGAGCGCCTTCGACCCCGTGGCTGCCGAGCGCGCCCTCAAGCGAGCCGACGAGGTGCTCGGATCCTTCTGCGCGAAGTGTGGAGCCGCCATCGGCGCGGGGCGGGGACAGTGGATGGCCGAGGGGCGGCCCTTCTGCTCTGAGCGCTGTGCGAAGGAGGCCACCGATGGCGTATCGGTGGCCAAGCTCCTCGAGGTCGAGAAGGAGCGCACCACCGCACTCCACGACCGCGACGAGGAGAGGAAGCTGGCCAGCGCGGAACGGGAGGCGAACAGGGTGCTTCGTCGGCGTCTCGCCGAAGTCGAGGCGCAGCTGGCAGAGCGCACGTTCAGATGGTACGAGGGCGGCTACGAAGTTCGCAGAGTGCCAGTCGGCTCCGTGACGGCCCTCAAGATCTGCGCGAAGTGCGGCAAGAAGATCCCCCACGACGAGACGCCGTGGATGTCGGAGGGGTTCGACTTCTGCTCAGAACGCTGCATGAAGAAGATTTCCGAAGGGGTGTCGGTCACCCGACTGCTCGATGTCGACCGCAAGTACGGCGAGCTGCTGAACCGGCTGGCCGAGCGGGTTCCGCTCCCGGACCGCGAGACGTCCCGCGTACGGTGGGCTCTGCGCGACCGCGACAAGGTGATGGCCATGGCAGACGCCGTGGAGGAGACGTCACGGAGCAGGCAGCGGGCGCTCGAGGAGATGACCCGCGAACGCGACGAAGCCAAGGACGGCTATCAGAAGTTCATACGCGACGTCGAGGTGAAGATCCCGCAGACCTACGGTGACGCCATCCGCATCTGGCCGTGGCTCGAGTGCCAGTCGCACGAGTGGGACAGCCGGACGACCGCCGAGAACGTCGTGTGGTTCATCAACTCCTTCTGCGCCAGGTTCATGGTGCAGTGTGACCGCCTCGACGTCGCCTGCTCGGACAACGCCCGTCTCACCAGTGAGCGCGACGAGTTGCGCGCCGAGGTGGCCCGGTGGAGGTTGGAGACCAGGGTCGAGACGCCGGAGGAGTTCGAGGGAGCCAACTTCGTCCCGGAGTCGCGTGCGCTTGCCGCCGAGGCCCGTCTCGCCGAGGTAGAGACGGAGCGAGACGCGAGACCGTTGCAGTCCGACTGGGACCATCTCGTCGAGGACCACGCGTCGAAGTGCAAGTACATCGAGGCGCTGGTCTCTCAGCGCGAACAGGCGCGTCTGCTGCTCGGCGGCGAGAAGCTGTCGGTCGAGGACGCGCTGGCGGGCAAGCGGGCCGCGACGATCCTCGAGCTGGCGACGAAGTGCCGCGATGAGCGCGACGAGGCGCGGCGTGCCTTCGATGAGGCCGCTGCGCGAGCGGCCGAGGACCAGGACGAGCACTCGGAGCAGCGGGCCGACATCGTGAAGCGATGTGAGGAGGCTCAGGAACGCGCCAGAACCCTCGAGGGGCAGATCACCGTGTTGAGGGAGGCAGCCGTCAAGATCGCCACGCACACGCGGCCCTGCGAGCACAGCGTGGCATGTCCTGGGTGCATCGCCCGTGACGCCGTCTTGGCCGTGTCTCCGTGGGAGCGTGGGCGCGGTCCTGCTCTCGTAGATCTGCGGTCGGCCGCCGAGGTGCTGGGGCGCATCTTCTCGCTCGAGGACTATCGGCCGCACGCTACGCCAGGGACAGATCCGCAGTGCGCTGGCCTGAACCACGGCCACCAAGACTTCAAGACGTGGGACGAGGACAACAAGGCCGGGCTGGCTGGGCGCGAGTGCAAGTGGTGCAAGGCCTGGAGGGACGCCGCCGAGGTGCTCGCCAAGATCAAGGCTGCCGGGGTCAAGTAGGGCTTGACTCGCCAGGCGTCGGCAGGGGAGGATGGTGCGCGATGACGGACAAGGTCTACGGCGTGGTCTGCCCGCTCCGGTGCGGGCAGTGCTGCGACTACTGGAAGGACGTGCCGGAGTTGGCGATCGACGCCGCCGGCCGTCCGAACTCCGTGTCGTGTCCACACCAGGGCCGGAGCGGCTGCACGCTGCAGAGGAAGGACCGCCCGGAGGCGTGCGTCGACTACCTCTGCGGTGTGTCGGAGGCGGTCATCTACGGCGCCATCGACCATGAGGAGGGCATCCATCTGAAGGAGCACTGCCACATGGAGGTTCCCGGCCTGTCGTCGGGCATGGCGGCGAAGATCTGCAGAAGGCGGCACGGGTGAGATGGACGAGCCCGTCTACTGCACGGCAGGCAAGCACCGCGCTCACGGGTCCGGAGCGCTTGTGGAGTACGTCGCGGCCGTCAAGATCCTCGCCTGCGCCCAGTGCGGAAAGCGCTTCGGTCGCTGCGCCGAGTGCCAGAAACGCAGCTGCAGTAGCGTCGCGAACACCATGCGAGCGCACTTCTCGCAGTGCCACTGGCAGAACTACGCCCTGAAGCGGCGCGTGCTGCCGCACGGAGACGATTGAGCGGCTTCTGCGCCACCTGCATCGACGACGGGGTTCCGCTGTACCAGTGGGGCCCCTACTCGCTCTGCATGCCGTGTCTTCTGAAACTCCGGGTGCAGGAGAGTGGAGAGCAGAGGAGAAGTCCGGCTCCTGACGATCCGGGGTGGATCTCGATACGGGACGAGCTTAGGCAGAGGGATAGGGAGAGGTCTGGGATAAAGACTGTCCCCCTCTCCTCGGTGAGCGAGTCGAGGTCATCGTGTGACACCGCGGACACCGAGGAGTTGACCGAGGTCTCCATGGATCAAGAGGAGGGAGAGGAACCAGCACCAGACCTTCCTCGCGAGATGTACCTCGACGAGTGGGAAGACGCTCGCCGCGGAGACGAGGAGCAGTGGGGCTATGGCCAAGAAGAAGACGACTGATCGACTGGACATCGTCGACGGCTCGAGGGGCCTGTGGCAGATCAAGTGGTTCCTGGTCGATGACGACAACGACTTCGGCGCCATTCTGGGCGAGGTGGAGTACACGTTCGAGGAGGTTGCGCAAGCCGAGCCCGACGACTGGGAGCACCGGATGGCAACGTACGTCGCCGGCAAGTCCAAGGGCGTCGAGCGCTGCAGCGGGGGCTTGGGCTACGGCTGGGAGTCGCTGAAGGACGCGAAGGCTGCGCTCACGCAGATTCGTGCCGCTCTGAAGGGCGGTATGAAGGAGGCGCCGAAGAAGCCATGGCCGCAGTGGGCCCTGGAAGCGAAGGCCGCCGGCTGGAAGGCGCCGAAGGGGTGGACGCCGTGAACAAGACTGTGCTGGAAGCCGTCAGCGAAGTCCTGGTCGGTGAGGAAAAGCTGCAGGAGGTGATCGACAAGGCCGTCGGCGAGCGCTGGTACGTCACGGACGTGTCGAGGGATGGGAGAACCGTTGGCGCGGTGATCGTGCCGCAGGACGTCGTCACGTTCGTGTCCTGTGATGAGATCAAGGACATGAAGAGGGATGTCGGAGCGGACAGCGTAGTGGTCATCAACCGGCAAGGAAGGCTGGCGTTCAGCTGCACCTGGGAGGTGAAGTCATGACCCGTAGCATCAGGGACTTTGTCGTCGATAGCGTCACTGCGGTGGCCAAGCTGGAGGCCGCGCTCTTGGAAGTGTTCAAGGAGGAGTGGGCCTTGGCCTCCACCTCGGCCGCCTGCGGCGTGGTCGAGGCAGTGCTCCTTCCGTCTGGTTGTCACCTGAACTACTCCATCGACGAGGTGGAGGACATCAGGCGGTTGACGGGGGCAGATACCCTCCTCATCGAGACAGTCGACGGGCACGTAGCGTTTCGCTGCATCTGGGAGATCAAGTCGTGAAGGTCGAGATCCTGTTCCACACCTCGTCGACGCCGAAGGTGTTCGAGAACGCCTACGCGGTGTACACGAAGGACGCCTTGCTCTGCGTGCAACTCGACGACGGGATGATCTGCAAGTACCCACTCCTCAACGTCTTCAGCGTCTGCCACATGCACGGGCAGCACGCCGGAACGACGTTCCATCCGGAGGAGAAGCAGCCGGCGGCAGGCGCAGCAGAAGCTCCTTCAGAGGCAGTGTGTCTCCACGGCGCCGACGACCAGATGTATCGTGGGCAGACAATCCGTCACTGGTGCGTTAGATGCGGGGCTCTGTGTCTCGAGGACGGCCAGTGGCGCATGAGGGTGCCGTAGGCATCATGCCCTTCGCTCTCGTCAGGCCCGTCTACGACCCGAAGGTGCGCGGCCTGTGCGCGCTTCCCTATGAAGGTCACGCGAAGGGCTGCCCGAACTGGAAGAAGCATGAGCGTTGCCCGCCGGCCGCTCCGCTTCTCGTCGACTGCTTCAACCTCGCCAAGCCGACGTGGGCCATCTGGTACGATTTCGCCTTCGGCGAGCACGTCGAGCGCATGCGAGTGAAACACCCCGACTGGAGCGAGCGACAGCTACGCTGCTGCCTCTACTGGCAGGGGACTGCGCGCAAGATGCTCGAGGTGGAGATTAGGAAGTTCTGGGCCCTTCAGCCCACGGCAATGGTGGTGCGTTGCCCCGAGGCGATGGGTCTGAGCGTGACGGCAACGATGGCGCAGGTCGGCGTCGCGCTCGAGTGGCCTCCGGCCACGCGCACGGTTCATGTAGCTCTGGCCGGCTTCGGTCGGCCCGAGTGCTTCGGTCTCAAGATGGAGGAGCAGCCATGATCGATCTCCGCGCCTACCCGCTGAAGCGGGTCAACTCGCTGACGAAGTACCCGTCCATCCCGACGTACCACGGCATCGACATTGAGCAGCACAAGCTCGTCGAGCCGCGGTTCTACCCGCCGGTGAACTTCGGCCCCGTCGCCGTCCCCGTAGTGGTCACCGAAAAGATCAACGGCACCAACGGCCGCATCGTGTTCACGCGCAACGACTACTTCATCGGGAGCCGAGAGGAGTTCGTCTACGCGAAGGACGACTACATGGGCGACCACAAGGACGGCGTGATGGACGCCCTGAAGCCTTTGGCGGAACGCTTCGTCCGCGAATCGAACGGGATGAACGAGGTCGACACGAGATGCGTGTGCGTGGCCTACTTCGAGGTCTACGGCGGGCGCATCAACTGGGCCAAGCACTACACGTCGACGGAGCAGGTGGGCGTGCGCCTGTTCGACGTGGCGTGCATCCTCGACTCCGAGGAGATGCTCCAGAAGGAACCCGAGAAGATCGCCGCCTGGCGAGACCATGGTGGGCAGCACTTCCTCGACGCGCACACGATGAGGCAGTGGGCCGGGACGTGGGCGACGCACGCCAGGCTCGGCATCCCCGTCGTGCCGGAGATCTTGAGCCCCCTCGGCGGCCGGTTCACCAGCTTCGATCTCAAGAGCGAGAGCCTCGCGCAGACGCTGGAGTGGCTCTTGCCGGTCTGCGGTAGGAGCAGCAAGGCCGCGCTCGACGAGGGGGCTACGGGCGCGCCCGAGGGCATCGTCGTCAGGACGCCCGACCGCAGCGTCATCGCCAAGCTCCGCATCGAGGACTACGAGCGGGCCCTGCGCCCGCCGCAGGGCCGCAAGAAGGGGAGCTAGGAGATGGCGAAGCACACGCACAGCTTCAAGTGCTGGGGATACAAGGGTCAGGGCAAGTCGATGGTCATACTCGAGCGCTGCAAGTGCGGGGAGGAGTCTGAGCGACCGGCTACCAAGGAGGAGAAGGCCGAGTACGACTTGGGCGACAAGCGGTCGAGCTTCATCCATCGCCTGTCCTGGCCGGTCATGAAGAAGCTCGACCCCAAGGGGGGCGGATGGCGGTGCCCGAGGTGCCAGTGTCTCGCCGGCACGAAGACGGGCCAGTGCGGCGTGTGCGGTACCAAGGAGAAGCGCACCGAGAAGGTCGAGGAGTACGCCGGGCTCTCCTGCTTGGAGGCCATGAAGTGGATGGAGAAGTACGCCAAGCGGCACCCGGAGATCATTGCGTGCCGCGTCGACGACGACAACCACTGCGGCTCGGACCTCTACCTCATACCGCACTACTGCGACGACGGGAATCTCGGCGCGGACTGGATGGGCGTGACGGTGCTCTACATCCCGCAGTGTACCGGCGAGCGGCCCATCCGGTTCTTCCTCTACCCGCACCACCACGACGGGCTGCTCGAGTCGCTGCTGGAGATGAAGGCGCTCCGCGACGCCGTACTCAAGAAGGTTCCGAAGGAGCGAAGGGGGTTCTGAGATGACGAAGATGCTAGTGCCAGGGTGCGGCGTCCACATCTCTACGGTCGCCAAGCAGGCCATCGACCTCGTCGCCGCCGGCGAGCCGTCAGTGTCCTTCAGCTTCAACGACATCTTGCTCACCGTAGTGCCCGGCACGACCGTCGACGACGTGTACGCCGAGTTCCACCGGCGGCTGGAGGAGTGCCGGCAGCACCAGGAGGCCGCGGTCACGATCCGTGGCGTGCAGCTGGACGCTGCGCAGGTGATGGCGCTGCGCGTTGCGGTCACGTCGATGCTCGACGACCTCTACGCCGACGAGCAGCTGTGCAAAGGCCTCGGCGAGACGAGCGAACTCTACAAGGCGCGCCTGCGCGAGGTCCAAGATCTACCATTCTTCGGCAAGAGTGCCCCGCCCTTCAGGGCGGGGGTGAATTGCCGGCGAGTGGCCACGTCCAATGGTAGGGTTAGATTGTCGTTCATGGGA
>Ga0209777_10002151_pt1 | contig 26621 bp, 48 predicted proteins | sample FrelakmetHBP12HB_FD_187147 | JGI IMG/M metagenome (GOLD analysis project Ga0209777, IMG submission 187147) | Freshwater lake sediment microbial communities from the University of Notre Dame, USA, for methane emissions studies -HBP12 HB (SPAdes)... | ecosystem: Environmental > Aquatic >... | reverse complement strand
AAGCAACCAGGTATTCCGGGAACTCAACCGGAGTAAGAACAGGCGCCGGGAAGATAGTGAAGATCACTATTTCCGCGGGATTCTGTCCTAGACCGCCAATTCCCAGCATGCTCAGTATTTCCTGCAGCTGCTCGACCGTTGTCGAAGAATTAGCAACCAAAGCAGCTAAAGCGGCCAGGACCTCCGCCGGCAATTCCGATGCAGCGCTTACAGGCCGACGATTCAGCAAGGAGGCGATAATTGCACCGGCACCACCAGCGGCTATTAAACCAAACGCATCATTGCGTGGCTTTTCGTTTCCAGCCATTAGTGTGCCTCCTTTAGCCTATTTCTTCGACTTCCGCCTGTATGTCAACGGTACCACCGGCTCCCGCCTCGGGATAAGCAGTGATATTCGCGTTGAATTCTACATCCGGCAGATCACCTTCCGCATAGTCATCCGTGGTGTTATTCACCAGGCGGAGGGCCGGGATTGCGTCCACAAATGCGCCGCCGACACCGGTACCGATGTGTACCCAAGTGTCACCTCCGACGCCGTTGGAACGAACCTTCAATCTCTTGAGACGCATGGTTTTATTGCCGAGCATGCCGGCAAAGGTTGACCGGGTGAAGATCACCACGGCATTAGCCGTGCCAAACCCGGTATTGGTAACCACAGCGCCAGCTCGGCGCCGTCCTGCGAGTAAATCGACGGTTGATACTTGTGTCATATTATTCCTCCTCTGTCTGTAGAGTTATTTACTTTATGGTTTGCCGCTGAATCCGGATGCGACAATATAAGTGCACTGCAGGTTGCCTTTCTGGATGGCATCGATTTTCGCGTTATCCAGAGATTCGGTCACATACCGGAAGCCCATTACCTGAATACGGCAGTGGTTGACGGCCATAGCCGTGTAATTGATGCCTTCGAATGCCGGGTTGCGGTCCTCCCATTCGTAAAACTCGGTCAGGTGGAGACAGGGATCTCGAGTTACGATGGTCGGGTCGACCGGTACCTGGGTATTGCGTAACTGCATTCTGCCGTCGGCGTTCGGCACGTAGATCCGGACCTGGCAGGTGTCCAGCGGGAACCAGCGGAACTGCCCGAACTCATTTCTCCAGAGCTGCAGGTTGACCGCCTGGGTACGAGGGCTAGTGGTAGCCGCGGCGATGGCACCGATATCTAGTGCTTCGAACGGGGCAATGGGTTCAAACCAGATTACCTTGCGGTAGTGGTTATCGTTTGCGTATTTTACGCAGACGTTGTGGCCAATGAGAGCCACCGGCTCCATGTAACCGAGCCCGGATTTGTGCGGGAATAAATCGTATCCCATATTTCTCCTCTTTGGCCTCTAGCTCTCTGCTGAGGCTCTATTTATTTGCTTTTGCAGCGTTATCGATGTTATACAGCGACCACGGTGGATGCGGCGTCGATCGGTAACCAGAACATTACATATCTGGATGAACCTGTGCCGGCAGCTGCCGTGTGTATGACCGTGATATTGCCGACCGGGAGGATTCTTAAAGGAGCTCCGCCGTATTGCAGGGAAGTGGCTACCAGCCTACCCGGATCCAGAGCTGCGAAGGTGTTGGCCACACCGGTACCGGCGCCTATTACCAGGGCATCGCCCGCATCTCCGGCAATCACGCTGACCGTTCCCACGCCATCACCTGTGCAGGCTGTGGCAAGGTGCAGGTTGGTTGGACCTACGCTATGCACAAACTGGATATTGGAAGCGCCGCCCGCCTGGATAACGGTCCGGATGCTCATCAGTGATATCAGGAATATAGGACCGCCGGCGATGGTGAAGATAGGCGTGGTAACGTTCTGATCATCCACAGCCGCAGCACGGGGTATTCTGAATCCCATGTTGAAAGTGTTGAAGCTTCCACCGCCAAAACCATCGAGCGGTGCAGTTCCCTTGAGTAACGCGTAGATTGCTTCTACTAAAGCTTGATTTGTAGCCATGATTTCCTCCTCTGTCTGTAGAGATTATTTAAGGCTCTCGCCAAAATATTCAAATGTTAAGTGAGGGGAGGAGTTACCCTCCCCTCTCACTTTAATAACCCGTGACGCAAGCTACTCTTGCGGTGATGGTAACAGCTGCAGCGGTGATACCGTAACATCGTCCGATAATTGTTCCGTTTCCCGGAGCAATGAAAACCGGATAGACTAACGGGATAAAACCGCTGAAGATTCCGACTCCGACTGCGGTTACTTGTAAATAGTTAAGAACGACTTCCGCTCTGCCCGCTGCGGCAATTACAGAAGCGCCTCCGCCATTTACACCGGCAGCGTTGACGAATCCGGCTGCGCTACCAATTTGTACTGTAAAAACATCGGCAGCGGAAGGAGCTGACAGGAATATACCGACGATCAGGGTATTGACAGTTGGCGCGGCGACGGTATCTGCCCAGTTACCATAGGTGCTACCGGCACCGTTAGCAGTTAAGGCAATAGCGGCGCCAGCAGGTAAAGCTGTCTGCCTGATAGCCAGTCTCCCGCCAGTTTTATACTGGAAGATGGCTCTGACGTGTGAAGCTAAACTCATGTCACGCCTACCTTTACCTGATTCCGGCAGCGCTCGATAATTTCTGGTAAACAATGTGCAGACTGTAACGGTCGGTCAAGGCCATTACCGTCGCAAAGGTTACCACGATATTGCCCGGGGCGGCAATCATGCCGAAACCGGCCTGGGTAGCAACGCCCGAGGCATCCGGCCACTGGTCAGCCAGAACAGACGCGTTTTTCGCGCCAGCGTATAACGGGGAGACTACCAAGCCCAACGCTGTACCGTTAATGGCTACTGCGCCAGCGTCCGCAGCGACGCCAGATACGGTAATGGTCGTGGTGGTGGCATTGGTCATACCGACATCGCAGTATTCGACCATTGCTTTAATCCACACCGGACCGCCGAAAATGACAGCGATGGTTGCCGGAGCCGCAGCGTAAAACGCCGGTACTGAGGCGAAGACCATATCTCCCTGATTACGAATACTCTTGATTAAACTTGCAAGACTCATTTACTTTCCTCCTCCTTAGAAGGTAGCCCGGACTATTTCACCGGGGATGAGGGAGGGCGAGTAAATATTCCCGCCCTCCCTAAATTCCATTGGTGGTTAGCTGACGGTGGCGCCGAGACGTTCGATCACGTACGCACCGAAGGCAAATTGCTCTGCCAGGGCTGCGACGGCCGCGGCGTAGTAAAGCTCGATGTATACAACATCTTGCGGGTCGTAAACGACCGGCTCGGTGAAGTACACGTCAGGCTCTAACTTTGCACCCGTTTCAAGCTGCAGGAAGAAGCTGGCTCGGGTCGTTGCGCCGGTGCCGCCCACGCGGAATCGGACGCCTGTAACGACTGGAGCAGCGGAGTAATCTGCGAACTTGTAGAACACCGCTACTTTGCTGTTAGCCAGGACAGGCGCGAATGCCGGCAATGCGCCGGTATCAAACGCGGAGCCCCAACCAGCCGCAGCGATGATCGGATTCCGATATTGTTCAAGGGCCCAACCGGTAGCAGCGGCTACGCTGAAATCGGTTGACGGTAGCGCGCCACGGACGACGAGCTCATCTCGGGATCTGGCGACACCCAGTGCCAGGGCCCGGGCGATGCCCGCTTCCACGGCGGCTGACCGGAATGCCTTGATATCGGTAAGGGTCAGTTCGTTAGTTGGTACTACGTAACTCATTTCGTGTATAACTCCTACTTTGAATTATTTTCTCCCATCGACCAGGGAGGTCCTAAACCAGTTTAATTCCGCCGAAAGGACTTTCGGAGGCTGGGCCCGGGTAACGAGACATCCGGAGCATCGGGCTCGAAACTCTCGAGGCTGCCGGTGTGCCTTTTATCTGGTTGTAGAGCTTTTCCATTGCCAGAGGTGCGGCCGCGATGCCGATGTTCTTCAGGAAACCGTTGTAGCGTCCACCCCAACCTTGCCAGGCAGCCAGGTACCCACCTAAAGCCATCCCGTAGGTTGCAGCGTCAGCGATCGGATAACCTCCGAAAATCGTGGCGGTGCTTGCTCTGGACGCGATATTGACAGCCGCCACAACCGCGGGGGCCCCAACATCGTTCATCCATTCAATTGCCATTTACAAACTCCTTAAGATAGTTTGTTATGTCTACCCCTGTCGACCACCAGACTTTTCTGTCTGCTCTGGCAGGAGCTGATACACTTGTTCTATTAACCCATTTTCCCTGTATTTGTCAATGCCTTTTTACTTCCGGGAACCGGTTTGTTTCCCTTAGAAGTGGAAGCTGCTGCCAGTCCGACGGCGCCGGCGACCAGTGCCCAAACCCAGGGAGAAGGGCCTGTTTCTCCACCACCACCGCCTCCGGGGATCTTCAAGATTTTCGAATCAACGAAAAATTTCATCATTGGTGCCCAACCATAACTTTGGGCAGCTGAGAATTTGAGCATCTCTGAAGCTACCAAAGCCGTGAGCATCGGGTGCCAGCCGGCTGATTGCGGAGCTGAAAAGTCGAGCCGGTCAGAAGAAACTAATAATGCCAGCATCGGGTGCCAGCCGGCCGATTGCGGGAATGTATAAAGCAGCTGCCCCGAAGTGATCATGGCCGTCAGCATAGGATGCCAGCCAACACTTTGCGGAGTTGAATAGTTAAGTTGCCCTGAGCTGATCATGGCCGTTAACATGGGATGCCAGCCGACACTCTGTGGTGACGTCACTGTTCCCAATAACTGGTTGAAAGTGACCCATGCCACGCCATTCCAATATTGGAAAGTAAGAGCCACGACGGTGTCAACTGACGGCATAGTAAAACTGGCTACGAAGGATTGCGTACCGTTCTGCAGCGTGGTTTGTGCCGGGCTGAAAGGTAAAGTGCTCGAGCCGTACGTCCCAATAACTTTGACCATCGTAGCAATATTTCCGACAGTAATGTACGCTATCACCTGTACGTTAGAGCCGGGTTGTGCGCTGGTCGGGATAGTCGCCGAAGACGAAGACGGCTTGGGCAGGCCATAACTTAATGTTCCGGAAGTAATAAAATTGGATAACATGGGATGCCAGCCGGCTGATTGCCCGGCTGTAACTGTAAAAGTGGTTTCTGCTCGGTAATAAGTGCTCATGGCTTCCAATATATGGCTGCCAACAGCATCTGAAACCGTGAAAGATCCGGACCCGGCGCCGGAAGAGTTGGCGTTGAAGTAAGCTCCGCCGCCTCCGACCACACCCACGTAAACTTGAACGTTGGGAGGAAAACCGGCGAAACTGAAATTCAAGATTGCTCCCTGAGCAACGCTGGCCGTACAGGTCAGCGTGGGATTATAAACTGTGCCGCTAACCGTGAAGGACCTCGTAGCATAATTACCTATGCTATCATAAGCTTCCAAAGTATAAGTTCCCGGACCTTCTCCGATCTGGAAAGAACCGCCGCCGGCGCCATTCTGGCCGGCCGTGAAGTATAGGCCGCCGCCTCCAATCACTCCCACCCATACTTGTTCGAATGGACCCATGCCGGAAAATGAGAAGTTCAGGACATCTCCAGTATTAATGTTAGGATTGGCAATGGTTAAATTTGCCATTTTCCCTTTCCTTTTACCAGGATTCTCACCCTTTCTTGGCACATTTGCCGTTCCTTATATTAATTGTTGCCAGGCGCTGGGATCCGGATATTTCTGCGCCGGGGTCGCATCATCATTGGCGAACATGTTGAAGCGGAGTACGATATTGCGTGCCGGCATGATCAGGTACGGGTTCTGATTGTTCAGCCGGGCGCCGTTGTCATCGATAATGGTGGGCGCCAGGGAGGTGGCTGTGTTCTTCCAATAATAACCGTTCAGTTTGAAAGCGCTCGGTGTTGGCATACCCGGTCCGTCCGTCACTTCCCACCAGACGATACACATTGACCAGGGATCGATAAGGTTGCCGGCCGTGTTGCGGCAGCGGTAGTCGACCACAAAATCAAAAGCCTCACCAGCCGGAACGGTGGTTACCACCTGGCTGGTGGTTGCCGGGTAGATAAACCGGATGTTCTGGATGTAGCTGTCAGTGCCCGGGGTGATGGTGGCAATCGCGCCAACCGAATACCTTTCCCCGACATGGAAAGGCATATCGACTCCGGGTTCTGCACCTATAGGCTGGTCGCCTAATCTTTGCAGATTATATCTGCGAATGGGAGGGAGTAGCTCGTTCGCTGCCGGTTCTACAAACCTGCCGCCGGAGATTCCGTCTTCTTCGTCTTCACGTCTTCCTGCCATAGTTGTTTCCTCCTATCATATTGAATGCTATAATGCCGACCAAGAAAGCGCCGGCGACTATCGCTACTGTTTTAACGGGCATGGGCACATCCTTGAAGAACTGCCAGAGAGCTACGGCAATCACGGCTACCAGGGCTAGAATAATGACTGCCGCCCACGGAAAACCCTTCCGCCAGCTGATGTTTATTCTGTTGCCGCTGCCGCTGATTTGCAGGTCTTCAACTCCCGACCATTCTAAAGAATTTCGCAAGCCGTCGATCTGCCAGGTACTCACCGGTACCACGCAGTCACACTGCAGTTTGGCTTTCTGCCCTTCCGCAACTTCTGAATCTTCATAAGAGATGACATTATTTAGATCCGGACCTGTGCCTTCAGCTACTAATTCCCAAGCCATTGTTTCTTCCTTACTGTAAGTGGTATTGACGCATGGGCGGTAAATATTGCGGGTTAACCAGCCTGCCGTCCGATATTTTCTGAATGAAAGCCTGGCGCGGAGGCGGGAGATATCCCGGCTCAATGAATGTTCCGCCGGTGAAGGTAGGATAATTGGCATAGCCCTGATCGGACATTCTACGGGTTTGACCGACCGGGCGTAACGGACCTCCTCGAGATAAACCGGATAACGGTAATCGGGTGTCCAGTTGATAAAAAGCCGTGCCGTCCACATCATCGCTCGAGTAATAAGTTTCGGGAAATTCCGTGTCCAGGGTCATGTAATTTGGGTCGGCGCTTTCGGAATAATCAGGTAACAAAATTTCCTGCGCGGCTACTGGTTTGGCTTTCTTGATCAACCAGTAAGCCAGTAAACCGACGGCGCCCAGCGCTACGATTGTTTTTCCTTCCATTATGCGCCTCCATTGATATACGCCCAGTTCAGATAGTCTTTCAGCCAGTTGGAATAACAGGCGTGGAAAGGCGTCATGACGGTCCGGCCCGGGACGGCGTAGATTTCTTTGTCATTGGCGTAATGCACCGGCTCGTATCGTGTCCCTTTTTCTACCGGCAGTAGAGGCACGTCGTTCCGGGTGGCTTCTAATATATAAATGTTCCCATTGATACTGGCTTCTACCCAGGCATGCCCGGAGACGGCGCCGTTGTGAAGATTGCCGAGCACACAATAGACTTCACCAGAGGTGAAATCACGCCGTAAAAGGGAAGCCAGGAGGAAAGCTTTATTGACACAATTTCCCACGTGGGTATGGGCGCACATGGCGGGAGTTTGCCAGTAATCTGCCTGGCTGGAAGATTTCCCCATAACTGATATGGTGGCCCGGATGAAAGGCGAGTATTTAACTTCGTTGGCCACCCAGTCCCAGGCGGCTACGGCTTTTTCTTCCTTAGACTGTAAGCCCTGGGTCAGATCGGCGTGCAGCATTTCCACATCGGGATTGTTGGGAGTAATATAATCGGAAAGCCACTTGCCCTCACCAAAGAAACCAGCCGAAATGGGCTGGTCATCTATCGGGATCACGCCGTTAATCATTCTTCCCGCCTGTCGACTATTTTCTTGCTTATCCGGGCCGCTGCCCGCCTGGCATTCCGGGATCTGAGTTCGGAAAGAAGGTCAAACATTATGCGGTTGGCCTCCCGGCGGTTAGCGATTGGGTAATATATCTCGACGTCTCGCCCGAGCGCCCGGGCAAACTTGCCGATGCGCTTTTCCTGATCATCCGTTGGCGGATCTTCCCAAGACACATTAGCCCACCCTGAATTACGAATTAGCACATAAACTCCACCTTGTCAAGGCTGTCGCAACTTTCAGGGACAAAGGGACATCACCCTATTAGGTCGTTCTAGGGACATGTGTGACATTAAAACGGCTAAATGTAATTAATTATTTTGGTAAGGAGTGATGACATTGTCGACATGTGAGACAAACGAAAGAGGTACCCCAATTAATTTAATTAGAGTACCTCTGTTAAACCGGATGGGACATGTTAGATGAGCTTGGCGTTACGCACTTCAACGTCGTCGAAGTTTTCGCTCCCTTTGATACGCTTATTTGAGGCTGGGAGTGCGGTCGGAGTGCGTTGCTGCGGGGCTACTGGTACGGGCCTTTCCACATTGACTGGTGGTGCTACATGGTTGACCTGCTGATTAAAGGCATCCCGGAATTTTTCCGTCTGGATATCCAGCCAGACCCGGCCTTCATCCCATCCCAGGAAGAGTGATGCTATGTCAGCGTGTTCTTCCCGGCAGGCGTCGATCAACCACTCGCTGGTCAACCAGCTGGGATCTTTGACGTAAGCGCCGGCACGGTCCAGGGCATTCTCGAATTTTTGCCCGCCGTAGTCTTTGAAGAGCACAAGCAGGTCTTTGTTCTGGATAACCCAGTTGCAGGCGGTGGGGACGTCAACGTGTTGTTCATCCATCCAGGTATTGATCATGCCCTTGAAGACCAGAGGAATTCCGGCGGAAACTAGCCCGCCGATAGCGTTCTTGAGATTGAAATTACCTACCATCCCCAGCTCCCTGCCTGACCACTTCTACTTCATAGCCGCATCCTGCGCAAACCGCGCGGCTGGCGGTGGGTCCGATGGCTATATTAGAGCCGCAGTCCGGGCATTGGATTGTGCCGGCTTCTCCAATTCCTGCGGAAACTTTACGTCCTGGTATCGAGGGCTGATCTCCCGCCTCCAAATCATCCGCTGGTGTCATTGGCTCGCTTCCCTTAATGGGAGCCGGGCGCTGGTACGCCGCCGGCCGTTGCACTGGGTTTGCCGGACGGTTACTGATAGGTGCCCCGCCAGCTCGAGAAGAGATGAGGCCTTTGGTGATGGTTTCTCCCAGCATCGGGAGAAAGCTTGGGAGAATTTGATCCCGTTCTCTCAACCGGGTAACTTCTGCCATGGAAACTTTGTTAGCCTGGTCGAGCTTCTTCAGGTCTAACTGCCATTGTCGCCTGTCCCGTTCCATCTGCCAGGCAAACTGGCGTTCGGTGGCTTTATCCTGAAGCTGTAAACGAAGCATTTCCAGACTGATAGCGGCATCCGTCGCGTTGGCTACTACGGGCGCCGGTTTATTGGCTTCGGGTTTTACGTACCCGAGAAGATTAGCGCTGTCGATTACTTCTTTGAGTTGCTCTCCGATGGACCTGGCGTTACCACGTCCGCCGGCCAGGTCAGCTTGTAGTTTGGCGATCTGCCCGCCCAGGGTAGTCTGGAGATTGTTGATGGTCGTTGCCAGAATGTCATTCTTGAGTTTAGCGTTTTCTTCAGCCAACTTACGGTTAGCTTCTTCGGTAGCTGATATTCTGTTTTCCAGTGCTGCCTGAGCAGTTCGGGCTTGCTCCTGGAAGTCGATGTTACCAAGGTTGATAGAACCTTTCATGGTGATAGGCGGTTCCACCTGCGGTGGATTTTGGAGTTGCTCAAGCTGTTTTTCTTCGGCTACGGCTTCCCGCATCGCTCGAGTTTCATTCCGGCGTTGCTCCCAGTATTTATCCGTGGCTACTTTTTGTCCGATTTCTGCCCCGGGTTCGGGCGATGTTCCGGCTTTTGGTATGTAGATCGGTCTAGTTGTCATTGCTTCCTCCCTGTTTTTCTTCTGTTTTTCCGGCAGCTCCAACTTGAGCTAGATTACGAGCGCGGATTGCCGCATGTTCGGCGGGATTTTTGATTACGTAAGAGGTTAATTCGACACCCCGGTCACGGTGAAAGTGAATAGCCCATTGGCCGATGACTTCTTCGAACGGCATGTCAGACGGCCATCCCCAAAGCTCCTGGTCGGCGGCCCAGGCGGCGAGCATCACCGGGGTTAGAGAACAAACTAATACCCGGGGAACGAATTTGATTTGAGTGGCGGCGGCAACCATTTCGGTCTGGCGGATAGATCCGCCGGTTTCGCCGTCTTTCTTTTTGAGGGCATAGGTCGAAGCCTGTTTTTGTTCTTTGGTTCGCTGGTCGAAGGGAGGCATGACGATCTCACCAGTGCTCGAATTGACTCTACCGAGGCTTTTGTGAACACCCTTGCCGTCTTTCTGGCCGGCGAGCATCAGGTGGTTGGAGAATGTTTTCTTATCGGAGTGGGTAAAACCACATTGGCATTTGTAAATGAGCTGGTCTTGTCCAGTTGTCATAATTCCTCCTTGCACCCAATAATATCCCCCAAATTACCGCTTTGTCAACGGTCTTTACCGCGCTTTTTCGAACGCACTTTAACGCCCTGGTGTGTTTGTCGCAGGGTTGAAAGTCGGCTGCGACAGCCTTGACAACCCTTTTTTTATGTGGTAATAGAAAATTAGCTTTAAGGTTCGGAGGAAGTATGGATGAGATAGTAGTAGCCACATTAATTCAGGAAGGTGGTAAGTTTCTCGGAGAATTCATCCGGCAGCAACGAGCCAATAAAATTTCAGCACCCGAGGTCAAATGGCCGGAAATTCCGGATGAGCTGCCCAACTTTCACGACCCCTTCTTACCGAAATCGATTACAACCGAAGTCAAATTCCTTGAATCTCCACACAGTTCGGCGTTGGCAACCCTGCCGGAAGTTTCTTACGCCCCGGTTCAATCCCCGACCGGCGATGGTGAAAAAGTAGCCACCAGCTGCGTGGGTTGCGCTATCGGCCATCTCGCCACTTGTTCCGGACTTCTCAAAGAATGCGTCCGTTTCACCGGTGAAGGCATGGATTCCCCCAATATCGTCGACCGGCTCAACACGTGTCTGGATGAACTGAACGCGATGGAACGAGTTGATTTGCTGCCCAACAAGATTCAGCTTCTGCCCGAATGGGAGAAAGAGCTGGCTCACCGGGCCCTGAACGTCAGCCGCGAGACGCGCCACTTTATCGAATCCGGGATCACATCTCCCGAACAGTTTGAGAAAGTGGCTTCCAATCTTATTAATGAACGTCAGGCGATAGGCAACGCCTGGCTGCAGCAGAAACTCAGGGCTCTTTCCAAAGAGGACAAAGAGGTCATTGCACAGCGGGTCATGGCCAAATTGGAAAATATAAGCGAGGAGAAATAATTATGTCCAATGAAAGATGTGATACCGACGCCGTGGTCACACGGATGGAGTCCATCTCGGTGCTCAAGAATTTAAGGCAGAAGGTTGAAGAAGGCAAAACCAGTCTGCCCGTTTCCGTGGAGGCTATTACCGCGGAAATTGAGGTCCAGCGCCAGGGTCTGGAAGAAGAAATAGCCAAGTGCGGTTCGCTCGAGGGAGTGCCCGAAGAAGCATTGGCAGAAGCCGGAATCGAACCGTTGGATGAGATTGAATCAGCCGAGATCCCGGCTGATGATAATATTGATTTTCCTGAATAGGAGGAAGCTATGGCAGGCATCGATTGCATCGGTAAGGGTTATAAAGATTTGTTGGCTACGCTCATAAACCGAGACGTAGCCAAAAACATTCTTGTGGAGGTCCTGAACGGTATGCCGATCTGCGAACCTATGCCGAGTACCCTATCGGCAGAAGGCATCAAAGAGATAGAGACTACCCGGAAGAAATCTCCGGAATGGGGCTTGGCGGTCGACTATACCAATGATAAGGGAGAAATCACGAAATACGGGTCACCGTCAGCCGTGATTAAAGCGCTCGGTCTGAAAATGTCCGAGACACAGACCATCTGCGACGGCACCAAGTGCAAAGCCTTGGACGTGGTAGATATCTTCCGGCTACAGGGTTACGTGGTAGCCTGCGAGGATGAGAAAGGCCTGACGCTAGACTGTCAGAAAGCAGCTGCCGGCGGAAAAGCCATGCACATTATGCATCCCGCGTTGACCACCATGAAGAAAACCCAGTTTGCCAAGCTGCCGGAACCGGTCAGACAGTATGTGGAGCTGGGTAAGACCTACGTAGCACCGAAGAAAGAATAGGAGGCTACCATGGCCGATATTCCCGCCCGAACCGTTGTTAATTTCAAAGAATCATGTGTAGATCCGCTGGCCAAGCTTGTCATGCTCGAGGCTATGAGCTTCGCTGTGGAGAAAGCAGAGAGCCGTCTGGACGCCCTGGGAAAGATCTTTCCCGGGCTGGCTGACATTGGTGAGCCCATTCTTCAGGATATCAAGGATATCCGCTTCGCCGTAGAGAATATGAACGTATGTTCTATTCCCGGACCTGCTACCCTGGGTGGAGGTGCGCCTCTTCCTTCAGCTGAACCGCCGCCTGCCGCGGCCCTGAAGGCGCTGCCGAAGCGGGAACAGGACATAATCAAAGCCATGCCGGCGAACTTACAGTCGGCTTTGCTTCAAGAATTGGAGGGTAAGCCCGGAGAGGGCAAACCTGATTTCTACGTCAAAGGTAAACCGATAGAAGCGACCAAAACTCAAAAGAAAGTCGTGGAAGAAGAAAAGCCCACTAGAACACTTCCGGCTGCCTGGGGCCCGCTGGAGTATAAAGGCCTATCGTACACTTCGCCCGGGTCTTTCCTGAGCTCACTGCATGGTGGTGATGTCAAGCAGATCCGAGGGAAAGGTAATTATCTCAAACAATTGGATGCCGAGGGCTTTGATATCTTTATCGGCAATAAGAAAATCGATCCCGGCCTTAAGAAAGAGGAAGTGGAAGCTTTGAAAGGCGTCGGGATGAGAGTTGAAGTCAAGAAAGGCATCATCAAACCCACGCCCAGCGGCGGATCTCCGGTAGTCAAGGGATTATCGGCCTATGCGGAGCCATGGGTAGTGGTTCAGGATGCTGCCGGCAAGATGCTTTTCATAGAGGATGCCAAAAAAGTGGTTATCCCTGAAACTGTCTGGCGTCAATTATCTGGTGATGAATTGGATAAAATGGCGCCGTTTAGCCGGAAAGCAGAGTCAAGAGCGGCTCTTCCTGATGTAATTCCCGGCCTGCCGGTTCGAATGGGTAAGGTTCAGAAAGCCGGAGGTTCGGAATAATGCCTATCGTACAGGGCCCTGGAATACCGCCGCCGGAAAAGCGGTATACTCCGGCCGAGGAAGCTCAGATCAGGGCGGAAATTGCTAGAATCAGAGCTGCAAAAGCTGAAGAGGCTGCTGCGGAAGCTGAAAAGAGGCGAGAAGAGGAAGATGCTAGACTTCGAATAAAGTTCACACCTGAAAGACCAGCCGGCTCAATGCTCGGTTTTTCAACTATGAAACCAATTCCGAAAATGACTCCCACCCAAAGCAAAGAAGCTGCCGAGCGTTATAGTCGGGAATTGGCCGCGGCCGGCATCGATGTAAAAGTATTGGGAAAGCCTCCTACGCCGGCAACTAATCAGGCAACGGAAACTCGCCGGGTGCTTACCAGCCAGCGAAAGGCAGCTCTGGTGGATGAGGCCACCGCCAACCAGGCCAAGCAGTGGGGATTAAATGCTTTCAAGGTACCGCACGGCGTTTTCACCGGGGCGGTAGCGCAAAGCAAAGCTTACATTATATATCTCCCAGGGAGGACAGAGTACGCCAAGAAAGTGGTTGAGGTCCTCCAGCGATATCCGCCCGGCAAGCGAGGCCCCGGGTACCTGGCAGAAATTGGTAATGCCCTGGGAATTCCGGCTTCGGAAACTAACGAATACATCAAAACTTATTATGGCGGGAAGAAATCAGGCGGGCCGGCATGGCTGGGAGTGCTTGGGCTGGCATTTCTGGTGATCATCCTGGCCAGAAAGCAGCAACCGGTCGCCAGCGGAGTAGTTTCACCGCCCGACCAGTATCTCCCGGAAATATATCAGCTCAGATGAGGGTTTTGGATCAAGATGGCTAGAGAAGATTATAACGCATGTATGGTGCCCTGGATCAAAGGGCGTGAGGGTTTAATTCGACGCTTGAGTTTCTGTGTCGGCGCCAAGATCTGTTCGGGTAAGGCAAAGACGGAGGATGAAGCCAAGCAGATCTGCAACGAACGGTTTGCTTCAAAGGGCCTTATTCAGGGAGGCACATTATTTAATTGTAAATGCCTGTATGATTATGACAAGGAGATTTTGGTGGAAGCCCTGAGTTCCCTTAAAGGTGAAAAATCGGTTCGCGCCGGCGAATTAATAAATTATGTCAAGGGCACTCCCAACTGCGGGAAGAGGTGATTTATGGAAGGCGAAAAAGATTTTAGGGATCACGATTTACTTCACTCTGCCATGGAAGAAAACCTGGCCGCTCGAGCTTACCGGCAGCGGGCACAATATGCCCGGGAGCATGGTGATACTGCTACGGCTGACCTTTACGAGCATATTGCCAAAGAGGAAGACGGTCATGAGCAAGAGTTTAAGACCCGCTTGACAGACGTTGACCTGATCAACCGCAAACTCTTCCAGGAACGGATGCATTACCTGGCCGGGGAAATATCAGAACGAGTGGGGAGAAGATAGTGGACAGAGCTCAATACAACGCCTGCATGAGCCCGTACATCCGAGGCAAGGACAAAACGAAAGAAGAGCGCCAGAAGGGCTTCTGCGTCGGCGCTAAGTTATGCTCGGGCAAAGCCAAAACAGAGGAAGAGGCCAAAACTCTCTGCAATGCCCCGCACCTGCCGAAGTGGGCTGCTGAAAAGAAAGAGGAAGAGACTCTCACCTGCCCGCAGCGCATCGACCGGTCGCTCAAGAATATTCTCGAGGTTCGGGATATGATTAAGAGTGGAGAAACGGGCAAGGTTAAAGAATCCCTGGCCATCATTCTGCAGGACGTGCACGCCTGTGCCCCGGAGGAAGTGGTGAGGTTAGCCAATGACACTTTGAATGACGTCAAGAAGATCTCCGGAGACTTTTTCTTCAAGGGTGAAGGTCGGGAAATGGTCAAGGATCTGGATATGCTGACCGGATTATTAAAGGAGCCAAATGAAGGGAATCATGGTAGTGTCCAACGGCTGCCAGCCGTGCCATCAACTGCAGGAAGACCTCAAGTCGCTGATTGACAGTGGGGAAATCGAGACTATCTCGCTCGAGAACGAACCTGAGAAAGCCATGGAGATGATGCAGAAATACGACCTGGGATTACCCGGGTTAGTGATAGTGTCGAATCTTGGCGAGGTAATTGCCAAGGTAGTTTAGCTTGTGAAAGGAGAATGAATCCTATGGACGTCTTTACAATAGTAGTTTCGAGCGTGGCGATTATCTCAACTGTCAGTGGCTGGGTAGCGGTTGGAGTCAGAGGTATCAAGGTCAGAACCGAGCTTGATGTTAAAACGACTGCAAGACTTGAGCGAGTTGAGATAGATGTAGCTACTATCAAGAAAGTTGTGACTAACGGTGGTCTGAAAGATGCCGTGAGCCAGATACAGCTTAATTGCGGCAAAGAAATGGCCAGAGTCGCAACCGTGCTTGAGCAGCATGTCAGTTTACCTGGTCATACCGGAGTAACTGAAAAACTGGCTAACCTTGATGCTCGAATCAGTAACTGCGAGAAGGAACTAGACAAATAATATGGCGCATGTAATTATCGCGGCTCAAAATTCCCCGGCCTCCTGGAAATCCCAGGCGGTCGAGATCTGTCCGGGCCTGGGGCAGGATGAGCTTGTCTTCAACAAGTATTCGGATTTTGAGATGGCGCCGGGTAAATATGAAATCACCCTCTGGCAGCCTAAAAGCAACACCCAGGGCATCGGGCACGGTACCGTCGATACTGAAGTGCATCTGAACTTTGGTTCGATTTACATTGCTGATACCTGGCATGAAAATATCCAGATTGGAAATTTCAAACTCACCGGCACGGTCAACCCTATTTACGGCGCTGCTTTCTTCGCCGGCTCATTTAATAATATTTACGTGCATCCGATTCTTAACATGACTAAAGGTGCCAGTCACTTTTTCGTCTATGCCAACCGGCAGACCGTTACCAATATCACTTACGATCATTGCATCTCCCAGGATTCAGACAGCTTCGGTTTCCTGAATTCCGGGGAAGGCTCACCGTCCGTTATTGACGGCATTAACTATCTTTCATGTGAAGAATACAACGCCGGTGTGGCAGCCACGAGAACGAATATTTGGGTGACCGGCTTTGATTTTGCCGAGTACGGCGGGATGACAGTGAAGAACCTCTACGCGGAAAACTGCAAGGGCGTCGGTGCCTGGGAGTCAGTCTTTCATTGTGAAGCTGATCCTATTAAAATCAACTTCCAGCTGATCAATTGCCAGGCCAGCGGCGGAGGGCAGAAGCCGAATAACTTCGTTAACGGCGATGGTACCATAGGGCCTCAATACGGGGCGGGCTTCCTGATGCCTTTCCAGCCGGGAAGAGATACGTTCATCATGCAGAATTGTTCCGGTTCGAACAACAAGCTGGGAGATTTACGCTTGTTCAATTATGCGACCGGAGTTTTTGATAATTATACGCCGATACCGAAGGAGGTTAAGAATATGGCAGATTACATTTTTGGACGCCGTACAGACCCTGGTAGTACCGATCACCATGCCGGTCGCGGGCGTATATCAGTGCTTTATCGATATTTACATGAGGTCGGTTCCCATCCTGTCACTAATCGGGATGGATGAAATAGTCGTAGTGTAAGGAGAAAGCATGAAGATTTCCTGGAAGAAGTTCATGTTCTGGAAGAAGAACACCCCGCCAGCTCCGCCGTCGGCACCGTCAGCTGCCGCGACCCCTTGACAAGCCTGTCCACGTGTGCTAATAAAATCGTAAGGTCGATAGCCGGAATTCTTTGAGCCGGCTTCAACGAAATACTGTAAAGGAGTCTACGATGCTTAAGGTTAAACTTCTGGCTCGTGGCAAGGCCTTGACCCCCTACGTTGCGATGGTCCACCAGAACGGTGCGCAACAGAAGGCGTTCAAGCAACAGTATGGTATTCCGGTGGGCAATTGCGTTCGCGCGAATGTCCATAAGGGAATGTCCATCGGCGCCATCCACGAAGCAGTTCGTAACTGCGCGCACAAATAACGATTGGTGTCCCTCCTGCTTATATGAAAGACCGGGAAGCTGCCTACTTCCCGGTCTTTCTTTTTACATCTTTGTCATCGATCAGGTCACTATCCGGCTGTTTTTCTGACAGGCCCAACCGGTAGCCGGCTTCGAAGGCGGAGACGATAATGGAATCGATCACGATACTGGCTCCGAACCGGCCGGTCATCAGTTCACTGTCCAGTAGCGAATGGATTTCCCGGAAGAACGCGTTGAACGTATTGCGCCTCTCTGCCGGCAGATCCCAGTAGAGCGTCTCGTCCGCCAGGAACTCATGCAGCTGGTTCAGCAGGTCGGCATCGATACCGGCCGCGGCTTCGGCTTCTACGAATTTGGCAAGTTTGTCTTTGAAACTGGGCATTTGGGCACCTCCTTATAAGTAAATACCTTTGAGCACGTGGCGCATTTGGCCAGGTGCGGGTTGCTCTTGTAATTGGCCATGGCGGGCTTGCCGCACCACTTGCAGGCTATCCAGACGGTCGGTGTTAGTTTACCCATCGATCACCTCGAGCGGGCTTTCGTAAAACACGTTAACATAAAAGTGCATATCGGGAAATTCCAATTCAGGTTTCCAATAACATAATTTTGCATAACATTCCAGGGTGCAATTAGGTGCTACCACGAAATCGTGATATTCTATGTGTTCATTTCGGTGAAGAACGTTTCCCGGGTTGGAATTGAGGAAGATCGAAATCTCCGTCGTAGCATCACATTCAACTTTCAGTATCAGGTTCCTAATCATGGTCATTTGGTTAGGAGAGTGGAGTTTGACGGCGGCCTGGGGTATATCTTCTTCTCCCTGCAGGAGCTTGGTGACCCTTTCCACCGGGCTCAGGTGCTTGATGGTTCGCGCCACCATCATCGATTTTAATGGCGGTACCTGCAATATTTTCATTTTCCCTCCAGAATTTCGGTAACAGCTTCTTCCACGGATATTTGGAGAAGATAAAGGTAAGGTAATTGACGCCGGTAACTGCATTGCACCAGCACAACGGTTTTACCCGGGTACTTGTTAGCCATTTTCTGCCAGGTGCTTTCCTGGTTCCAATTTGACCATTCGACCATCCTCCATAATTTACCCGGAGTATGAAGAGAGTCCACTTCGCACGTGAGTTTACGCTCTTTCAGGTGCCGGTATTCATAGTACCGGATCTTGAATGCTTTGGCTGGCCGCAGCCGGGCCATGGAGTGGAGCAAAGTAGAGCGTAACTCAGCCTGTTTCACTGCCAAACCTCGCAATCAGGATAGCGTCTGCCCGGCCGATATCTTTCTTCCGGGATAGATCGATCTGCGGGTAAAGGCGCTGTGCCAGGGTGCGGGCCTCGTCTTTCTCGCGGTGCAGTAAGCCGGCCCGTTTCTTCCAGGCCTGCGGCCGGACCAGGGTGAGCGGCATTCCCAGGGCGCCGACCACTCCCAGGATGATACCGTAGCTCGTGCCGAAATTGAACATGCCGGCAACTCCCTGCCCGGGCATAGCGGAAACCTGCTCCACGTAAACCATGATATCGGTGTTCAAAAGATCCAAGCCGGGAGTTTGATACCAGCTCCGAAGGATACTGGCCAGTTTCACGGCGTTGATCATTTGATGCTTGCCGTCTTGATAGACTGGCAGGTCTATAACGTTCACCGCGAACCCAAAAACTCCGTTGCCCGGAGGTGGAAGAAACGCCACCGCGCCGGTAATGCCAGGGTCGATTCCAATTACGTACATCTGTTCTACTCCAAATTAATTAATTAATTATGGGGGGTATACCTAATGTAATGTCCCACATGGGTGCAATGTCCCAACTGAGGCTAAACGGGTTTGTCACATGTCCCACCGGCCGGCTTTTCTTCTTTGCCGAACAAGATTGCCTGGTTAAATTCGCCCCATTCGTTGCGCCAGTGGGCGGTGGCCGACGGGCAGATAAAGCAGAAAGTCTCGACCATGGCGCCGGCCGGGGACTTCTCGAACTTCTTGCACGGCCGGGTTTTCTTCCCGCTCATCATGTAGAGGCACTTGCCCTTTCCCTCGAGCACTTCCTCCATGGCTTCCAACTGCAGACAGAGCTGTTTGAGCTTCTGGACGGCCGAATCAATTTTCTGGTAGCCCAGTTCGAAATGCTCTTCATCGAAATCCTGGATCCGGACCCAGGCGGCCATGCACTTATCGTTACCGTCCCGGACCCGTAAGGCCAGAGACGGGTGCTCGCGTTTGAAACGTTCGATTACTTCAGGTGGTGTTACCAACGGTGTTTCAGCGGTCGTCATGGTTCTCCTTTGAATGATATTTGTGGCGCAATAAGCCCATTTTCAGGTCCATCTCAGTCATTTCCGCCAGGTTAAGATCGGGCGGCTTATTGGACAGAAACATTTCTGCCCAATCCCGGTCGAAACCTTGCTTGATGCAGAATGCGATTACTTCCTCTTTGGTCATGTTACTGTCACTCCTGCCGGCTCAATGATAAAACCGACGATTACTAAAGTGTCGGTGCAGGAGGGCGTTACATCGATATAAACACCATCCTGCGGATCATAAATAACGGGTTCGGTCAGGTAGGCTTCACAGCGCAGGTCTTTGTTGGCCATAAACTTTTCCAGATCTCCGCTAGACTTACCCTCCAGTTCTTCGGTCACCCGGATCACATCAAGATCGGAGTGATAAAGCGCCTTGACAACGTTCAAGCCGGCGTACATCTCGGAAAGGTCGGCAACGAAGAAAACACTGGAACCGGTTATACCTTTTCGGAACTCGATGTGCCGGGCCTCCGGGTCGAGAGAAAGAGCCGATAGTTTATAAATTCCCATGCAATTGAGCTGGTTCAAGGTTCTGATCCATGGGTTAGCTGTTATTTTCCAATCCCTGAGTCCCAGGTCACGCGGTTCGATTTTGCGGACGGTATACTGATATGGATCATGGATGACACCCAAAGCACGAGCGCGAGTCATCGTGGCGCTAACCACTGACTGCCGGTAAAGTTCCTTTTTCTTTTCATCCATTTCCCAACCCGGAATCAAATAGGCCATTATCTTGCTCCCTCCAATGCTTCGGTTACTGCCAGCTTCAGTTTTGCCAGTTCTTCCGGCGGTACTTTCTGATCCATGTACCGAATGGCAAACCAGGTGTCAGACTTGTAGATGGTACAGCCCTCATCGATGTATCGCTTGCACCACTCCGAGAAAAATACATCTGTTCGTTCTAGTTCGGTAAAACCATCGGTGCAGCTGATAAACAGGCCGTCCCGGATAGCTACGTAACGCGTTAATATTCCCGTGCGATGCTCGTGTTTCATCGATGCCACCTGTGCTTCTTTAATTCGGCTTCGGTAGCCGGGAAGAAAATGTGTCCCTTGATCTCACCGGCTTCGTACGGCTTAACTCCCATTAACTGGGCAGTCACCAGGCGCACGGTCCGGGCTTCCGCCAACATGGCTTTCGCTCGCTTGCTTTGTTGCCAGGCGTAAAACTTGGCTCGTTTACGCCGTTTTTCTTGTCGCTTCATACTCAATCCAGGCTCCATAACTGAAATAACTGATACAGCAGCGCCAGGCATATCCGGGTGACTCCGGACCACTGCCGCAGCTGACGCGGTGTAGCTCTCCGTTCAATTTATACCAGACAGTGTACATTCTAGCCTCCAAATCATATAACAATGCTATATGATTGCTATGTTAATGCTTGCGCTTTTTACTGATAACGTGACCTTTGGGAAGTTTCACCAGGGCATGGCAGTGAACACAGAAAACTCTCCGGCTCTTATGAACCTCAACGAACGGGTGTTTGCAGGGTCCGGGAGTTTTTACCAGGGCAATGGTCAGCCCGCCTTTCAGCGCGGCTTGCAGGATTTCTCGCCCGGCTTGGCTGCCTAATGCCAGCCCCGCCACCAGCCCCACCATACCGAATGTAAACTCACTATTACTCATATTCTTATCCTTTCTTCCCGCAGTACGGGCAGTATGCCGGCCTAATGCCAAGCGTACTAATCTCTTTCTGGCATTTATCGCAGATGGTGACTTCTCCGGTTGTCTTTCGCATTGCCAGTCGACCTCCGCACTGTGGACACCACTTATAATTGCGGGCCAAGTCCCAAATTAGGTGGTCATTCTCACAGGTCCAGGCTTCCCAGGTTGTTTCAATTTTCTTAAACATGGTTTCCTCCTATTGGCACAATATCACCGCCAGTTCTTTACGATCGAGCTTGCCTTCGTCGACTTTCTTCAGCAGGTAGTCTTCCCACTTGCAGGCGCGCCAGATATAGGGCACGCCGTAATACCCGAACAGCAGCTCCGGCCAGTATTTGTGCCAGCCGGGCGGAGTATAATTCATTTCCAGCGAGTCCAGCGGCCTGTACCGCATCGGGTAAGGCGAACATTCCAGATCGATCAAATACTGCAGCCGCCTTTGTGACTCTCCGAAGCTTGACCCCGGGCCGCCTGCCAGGCAGAAGACGTTGATCTTGCGATGGTTGATGCCCTTGCCGTGCAGGTACTTGGCGATGAACGTGATCGGCTCTTTCTGATCGGCTGAGTCGTAGGCAAAGCGCCACGTCTCGGTGTGCAGCGGCCGGTATAAGTCCCAGTATTTGTCCGGGTTCTTTACGAATATACGGTCGTCAAAACCACTGTTGATATCAAGATTACTGACGTTCCGTAGTTTTTCGACAACAGCAAGCTGATGCTCCCAGGAGGTTGCGAGCAGATTATTGTCGCAGACGTAGGGATTGACGCCCACAGGAATGTTAAATTGTTCATACTCCACCATCTTCCGGCCCTCAAGCTTACTCACCAGGCAGAAATCACATGCCCGCGGGCATCCCCGGCTGGTAAACGTGGCCTCAAAGTCTCCTTCTATATGTTCAAAGCGTTCGTCCAGACCGACATGGATCTTGACGAATTTCCCGACTCTCTCTTTTACGTATTCGGGCATCGCCGTCACGGCCGGACCGCCCACTTCTACTTCGATCAGCGCCATGCGCGCCAGTGACTCGGCATCCTGCACCAGCTGCGGCAGATCCCAGGTAAAAATGGCCGACAGGTAGGCTTTCTGGCACTGGTGGCTCCACATGTCCGCCCGGGTGCTGGCAAATACCTGGTGGCCCTGACGCATGAATTCGATGCGCATCTTGTCCGTCGCCAGGTTGTAAGCCGTCGGGCTCGAGTTAATGACTGCTATTTTCATTCCTTCACCTTTGCTTCTATTGCTTCGGTTACCATATCAAATACTTCGTTTAAGGTAGTCTCCATGAGCATAAGTTCCTGATAGTTTTCCGTTAAATAATAGCCTCCCCGACCATGACTCTTCGATCTGACTTTACGGGTAATGCGTATGGTCACCAGTTCTTCCGGACCGTTAGGAGAACCTGCATAAATCTTCATACCAGCTTCCACCTTTTCATGAAAGCGCCCAGGAGGATCTTGTCTTCGTCAGTAAACTTTTCCCATTTGTTTCTGGCCGTCTCCCAGCCTTTTTCGGTAATGTTAATGCCTGTGTCGGTCTGCTTGACCAGTCCCTGGGCAACTAAATTCGCTATAGCCACAATGGTCGCTTTTTCATCTTCCATTGATTTCCTCCAAATATCACATTCTGAACAGTAGCCTTCCTGACAGATGATTTTACCTAAAATACAATCCCGGCCTTTGTGGTTCTCGTTCATGGGTTCCCGGGCGATCGGTGAAGGCAGTGATTGTTCGGGGTGAGTGATGCCCACCAGCGCCGCGGTCACCCGGGCGACGGTAGCCTTATCATCCAGTGTCTTGAGAACCTCATCCACCTTGGCGCGGGTCAGGGCCCGCTGTACTTTCTCGTTGTTGCTCCGCTCCATGGCCCGGGCAACCCGGTTCAGGGCTTTTACTAATTCATTATTCATTGATCTTTCCTTGCTATGACACCAGGCACCTGGCGCAGGTCACCGGCCGGGTAGTCACTATGTATTTATCGACGTCCAACCATCGGCCGCATTCCGTAGAACAATAGTTCTCATTATTTTCCAGAGGTTCGGCTCGATGAACGATAGACTTTGGTTTGTGCATCTTCTGGACATGATAGGTGATCACATCTTTTCCCGGCATGTGGAAATTATTGCACCCGCAGCCTTCATGGAAACAAAACTGGTCACCCTCATCCTCGGTCAAATCATGTTCAGCTTTATCGTGGCCGCAGAAGCAAGTTTCAGTCATAGTCGGGATACCCCACTTTGTCCATAAGTATTGTGATCAGCGGGTACCGGTACACTTTATCGACCGGTTTACCGAACTGCAGCGCGAACAAGTAGAGAAATTCCCAGCACATGAATTGCCGGTCGACGATCAGCGGCCACCAGGGAAGAAAGTACCAGAGGATCACAAAGAGGTAGCCGAAGAAATTATCGTACTTCTCGCCTTTATGGTCGGCAATGAAATTCATGACAGCGACCTCGTCAGGCGGGGTATCGAACCAGCGGAAAACTTGATAAGGGTCTTTGAAACTTTTTAATGCAGTCTCGGTCGGACCGACACCGCCCTTCGATTCCCCAACCCACCAGTCTCCCTGGTCGTCTTTGCCGGAAAGAAACGCGGTATGCCAGGGCTTGCGCTTCAGTTTCTTCCAGCTCGGGTCGAACCTGGCCAACAGCCAGGCCAGGATATTGAACGTAGGACCTGCCCCGTCAAAGAGCACAAAATCGCCGATGCGGTAGTCTTTCGGATCTGTAATTAACATCAGTCTATACTCCTATCCAGCACTTTCGTTACTTCACGCTTGATGCCGTCCATTTCTTCCATGCGCTTGAAGAGCCGTTCGTTATCGATCTCAAGGTCTTGAATACGCCGGTTAAAATTAAGCTCCAGCTCCCGCCATTTGGCGCGCAGGTCCGGGGCATAGTCATAAGTGGCCAACAACTCAACGAAACAGCAGGTTAATTTACTATCCCCGAATTTTACCGGCTCCCAGTTATACTGGTCGTCTTCGATGTTCAAACCATTTACCGGCTCCCAGTTATACTGGTCGTCTTCGATGTTCAAACCATCTCCCAACATGATGGCCAGTTTACCGCGTCGATCATCTGTTACAATGCCGATCTCGCCTCTGCGGTTCTTTACGAGCACGCCTTTAAGGTAATCCACGAAGCACCTCTTTGATCGTTTCATCGATCTCAGCCATGCTGGGAATGTAATTCTCCGGCCATTGCTTGATGATGTGGCCATCCTTGGCATAAAGCACCACCGGGTCGGTATCGTGACTTTCCCAGGATGATAAGGTCATGCCGGCTGCCCAGGCCTCATACGACAGCGCCTCTGTGATATCGTTTTCCCACCATCGGGAACCGCCTCTTAACTTGGGTGTCTCTTTCTTCATCGTTTGCCCTCCAGCGCTTTAGGTGTTTCAGCTACCAGGGAGAAACCCTTGGTATAATGAATCTCATCCACAAAGCCCTTTGATATCAAGAAGTCGCACAGCTGGTCTAGCGGGTCACCTTTCGGATTACTATAATTGTTATAGTCGGGATTAAAAACGAAGCCGTTGCACAAGCCTCCCTCAATAACATTGATCTGGATACTCTGAATAATGCTCATGCTGTACCTACCTTTACGCCATGGCCGTCGCCGTTGGCCGACATTTCCTTGATGTGGCAATTCATGTGGGCGTAGAAGAAACCGGCCGCCACTTTGCCACGCCATTCCTGGCGGTAAATCGTCCACTCAAGCACTTTCTCGTCAGTGACCTTGCACCACCGGCATTGATAGTTATCGCTCATAGTGTTTCAATCCTCCTTATTGCGTCCATCCACCATTTCGGCACATACTGCTTGGTGCGTGCCAGCAACCCGTTGAACTGCTGGTCAAGTATATAGGTGTCGCAATGGTCGGTTTCGTTTCTGACCCCGCGGCCGCTCATCTGCATGAGCGTCTGGATGGCTTTGAACACATACCACTGGTCGCCGCCCGGAGCTTTCAGCCTGGCTGCCACCTGCTTATCTCCCAGGTTCAGGTATGGGACTTTACAGACGATAATGAAACGGCACTGGTCGCCTGGCAAGTCCACCCCACGGTCGAAGCTGGGAGACAGCATCACCAGAGGCCTTCGGGCAGCCTTGAAGACCTCGAGCTGGTCGGCGCGAGTTTCGGAGTCGTGAGTGATGATGCGCTCGCAGCCCTTGTTTTCCTGATCCCGTTTGATCGCCGAAGCTATCTGGTAGCTGACCGCGTGGATCAGCCCTTTCTCACCCGGGTACCGCTTCATGATCTGGTCGACGGCATCCAGCATGGTGGCCAGCGCTTCTCCATTATCAATATTCTGTTTTCGCATATTGGCTACCGGCCAGAAGAAGATGGGCCGGTTTACGATGGCAAAGGGTGAGGGAATTTGCCGGTAATCGTAAGCCGTCTCTTGCAAACCCAGCTCGCGGGCCAGGACTACCGGAGAAAGAATCGTTCCACTCATCCCCAAGAACCGTTCCGCATGGCGCCATAATCGTTTCTTGGCGAAGTTCCGGACCGTTACCGGTTTGAGGTCGAAGCGGCTGATGTAGCCTTTCTTATCCCGGACTTCCTGAATCACGAACGGCGTCTCTTTGCCGGAAATAGTGATGCGCACCGCCTCGGCCACGGGTATGGATTCACGGCCGTTCACCGTTCCGGAGTTTACCAGCAACTGCTGCAGCGTCTCCGTCATGAACGCGGCCAGGTTATCGTTGAAATTACCGAGCCGCTTGGCTCGCTTGCCGGCACGGATCTCAACGTCCGTCCATTCATCAAATGAGGGTTGGGCGTCGACTTTGGCTTGGGCTTTGGTAGCTACCCCATTGCGCTTGACCTGGGTGCTTGTCCACCATTCCAGCCAGGAACGCCAGTCTTCCCAGTCCGCCGGCGGCTCTATGCCGAAGTCTTCCATAGTCGTTAGGGAGATGTTCATGGAAATATTGTTCATCAGGGTGCTCTCGATAGAATCGATCTCGTCCAGTATCACGAAGTCAGCGCCGCTGAACTGCCCCGGGCCGTTGGCCTCTGCCATATAATAGGACTCATTCAGAACGGCGATATCAGCTGCCAGCGCCTCTTTCTTGGCGATCAGGTAAGGGCAGAGGTCTTTGTCGCATTTAGAGTTGTGTGGGCAATCATCCGCCGTAAATTCCGGGAACTTGTCCGGCGCCAGCAAACAACGAAAGTTTGTTCGGCCTTTGATGGTTCGGGAATTGGGAAAGTCATGTAAAAGCTGGTCCTGCAGCTGCTTGGTTCGAGTGACGTAGATTACCCGTTTAGGGAGAAGACCGTCCAGGTCTTCTCCCATTAAAGTGCGGGTCACTAACCAGTTAGTGCGCCAAATGAGGGAGCTGGCTATACCTATAAGGCTCTTGCCAGAACCCGTTGGTGCATCCAGCAGGTAAAGGCTCTTGTCGGACAGCACGATCTGTTCAATGACGTCTTCCTGCTGACCGCGCCAACCCTTAAACTTCTTCGGCAGCTCTAACTCTACCGGCGATAGGCCTATTGACATTGGTTTCTCCTCTTAGTGGGACATGTGATATGTCTCGCTAGCTTCAAGTGTGACATTGTCGCCATGTGGGACGTTACTTAGGGTATGCCCCCTATAATTAATTAATTTATTTACGGGAGGGCCGGGTGGCGGATTCTTTTTCTCTCCGCTGTACCCTC
>Ga0209777_10002150_pt1 | contig 26634 bp, 19 predicted proteins | sample FrelakmetHBP12HB_FD_187147 | JGI IMG/M metagenome (GOLD analysis project Ga0209777, IMG submission 187147) | Freshwater lake sediment microbial communities from the University of Notre Dame, USA, for methane emissions studies -HBP12 HB (SPAdes)... | ecosystem: Environmental > Aquatic >... | reverse complement strand
CCGGCCGTTTCGCGGCCAGGAACTGCCTTATCGCCATCGGCTCCTCCAACCCGAACCCGAAGTCGTCATACACCTCGCTCAGCCGCGCGACCCGCACCTGCGCCCCGGTCAAACCCGCGACGTTGTTCGTTCGGAACCGCGCCAGCACCTGCGCCTCATCGTACAACTGGTCCGGCGCGACAATCAGGTAATCGGCACGGAACGACTCGGCGCGCAACCGGCCCGGGGTTCTGCGCTCGATACTGACCGGCCTCAGCAGGTGCGCGGAGTCCGTGACCACGTAGTAGGACGTATCCCGCGCGAAATCCCGAAACCGGAGCGAGTCGCCCTGGTACTGCCAGTCGGTAATCAGCCGCGGCGAGCGCGGGTTGTCCACGTTCAGGACCAGCGGCCGGCTCCGCACGTCGCGAACCGCGAACGTGTGCCACCCCGCCCCGGGCGTGAAGAAGCTCAGCGCCCGGCCCTGGTTCTGGCGCAGGCGTTGCTCGTAGGACACGTCGAAATAATCAACGTACGCCTGCATCGTCGTGTCGCCACGAAGCTCCAGGTTCAGGACATCATGCCCGCTGTCCAGGCCCGGGCAGGGCTGCGAGTCGAAGCTGAGCCCGAACGTGTAGGGATTCCAGTACGACCGGTTTGCGAACTCGAACGAATCGAGCAGCACGTGGTTCAGGTACATGCTAAGGTGATTCGTGCTCGCGACCGTCGAGAAGAACCGTCCGGAAATCTGTGACAGGCGCACCGGATTCTGCAGCCCGAGGTCGAAATCCATCGTTGCGACGGCTGCGCCTTGCACCTTGTTGATGATCGCCCATATCCAGAGCAAACCGGACCGAGCCGGACAATCGCGATCCTGCTCGACCCGGACCTTGGCGAACCCGGTGTTCTCCGCCGGCTCGCCCGGAACCGGCGTGCCGACACCCTCGACCATGCGCCGGCCCGCCGCTGTGCCCCAGGTCAACCAGTAGCAGTTGTCCTTAGTGTACAGATTCCGGGTGAAGGTGTCGAGCCCGGAATTCCAGCCCGAAATCGCCCGTCCGTAAAACAGGAGATAATCGTGCGAGCGGAATGCGCTATCGTTCGCCGCGTGCATTGCCAGCGACACCTCGCAGAGCGTATCCGGAAACTCGCCATCGGGTACGTGCGCGGGCAGAGTGTAGAGCTGGAACGTGCGCGGGTCAATCAGGCTCGGGTCAATGCCCTGCCGCTGCAGGTCCTGATAGTCAATCCGGTACGCGCCCGTGCTCTCGACCCTGACCTTCACCCAGACGCGCAACCGGTCAAAGAAACTCCCGACAGTCAATGCCCTGTCCCCTGACCCCTGTCCCCTGACCCCTGGCCCCTGACCCCCGGTCCCTGACGCCTGATCCCCAATCTTCCATCCCTTCGCCTGCTCCCCATTCACCAGCATCTCAGGATACAGATGCTCAAACGGGTCCCTGGCACTAGCTCCGCCCCCGGTCTGCGCCGGCTTCTCGAACTCCAGACGGACCTCGACGTGATGGTACACCCGCAACCGGTGTTCAGCGGCGTCGTACTGCACCGGCGAAACCAGCACCCGGGCCACCCGGACGTCGCGCAGCAGTTCCACGCCCTCCAGCACGGCGAGCTGCGCAGGCCAGTACCCGGGCCGGTCATGGCTTTCGGCTTTCGAGTAACTCGCATCGCCGTCGCCGGTGAACGTGGGAGTCGGCGCGACCTCGCAATCCTTGATGCCCTCCACGTTGCTCGAGGTCACGGACAGGCTGACCTTGCCTTCCTGCGCGACGCCGCACATCACGCGCAACTGCGGCAGGTCCGGCAGGCCGGGAACATCGTAGCGGATGCAGTCCGCCAGCTCGACGATACTCCCCGGAACGCCGGGAACCGCCACGCCGCGCAAAGAAACCTCGCCGAAATCGAACGCGACCACGACCCCGCGCGCGTCACAGCGTGTCACAGTCGTCGTCGCGGACGCCGCCGCGACAAGACAAAGCCCCAGGACGACAAGCCCTGGAAGCCTGTACGACTGATGGGAAACGGCGGAAGCCATCAAATAGTTTAAGTCACCGGCTCACGATGTCAATGAGCGCCGCAACGCGCTCAGTACTCTCCGGAGATGGGACTCTGAACACCGATGAATGGATGCACGCTCAAATGTCCGGCACCGGCAACCGCCAGGCTAGTCTGCTAACCGTCCAACCTGCTAACCTGCCATTCTCAGGCTTGGGACTTGGGATTTGGGGCATGATTGGTCATTGGGGCTCGGTCATAGGGGTTTCGGCAGGCTCATCTGGGGTGAGTAATGTGCATTCTGCCCTGACCGAAGTGTACTCATGGGAACACCTGCTTTTGCTCAGATTCCCCACCTAACTCGATGATTCCACGCGACATTCGCTGATTCTACGCCTTCAGGGGGATGCGCTCCACCGGGTGCTCCCCCCCATTCTCCGGGGGACCCAGGGGGGGGTTCAGTGGGGACTCTCCGGGGGGCTCTCCCCCAGGTGCTGGGGTGGGCGCTCCACCGGTCCCCTCGCCGGGCTCTGGGAGCTCGCAGTGAATTCGGCGTCGAATGCACCAGACAACAAGCAAGGGGCGCGGTTTCCCGCGCCCCTGCTTGAGCTTGAAGCTTGTGTTATTCCACGATGAGCTTGGTATTCGCAGTCGCATCCGAAGTGCGGAGCTTGATGACGTAGATGCCTTTGGCCAGGCCCGTGGTGCTGATGCTCAGCCGGTGCGTGCCGGCCATCACCTGACCTTCATACAGCCGCGCGACCTGGCGGCCGCTGACGTTGTAGAGATACAGGTCGGCAGGACCCGGTTTCGCGAGCGAGTAGCTGACGAGCGCGCTGCCCAAGGCCGGGTTCGGAGAGACCGAGGTCAGGCTCTGCGCGAGCCCGTCCGCCGGGCGCGGCTCCTCGATGCTCGTGAACGCGGTAGCCATCTCGGTCGTCGCCAGGAATGCCCCGTTATACCCGCCGACAACAAAGAGCAAGCCGTCGCTGGAGACGGCTGCGGCCTGCGAGCGGCGCCCACCGATTTCCGGAGTCTCGGTGCCCCAGACGCCGGTGTTGATTGCATAAGTGGAAACCGTGTTGACTATTGCGCCGGCCGAATTGTAGCCGCCGATGACGCAGACCACCGGCCCGAGCGTGGCGTCAGTGTATACGACCCCGCGCCCCCAGCCGGTGCCGGCCGAGAACGCCGCGCCGGTCGTCCACGAATCGGTTGACGGGCAGTACTTCCACATCGTGGTCATACCGGTATAGGCCGCAACTGTGGCGAAGCCGCCGATGACGCAAATCGTGTCGCCCCAGGTCGCGCAAATCGGGTTGCGCCGGACGTCCGGCATCGCGGTCTTCGAAGTCCAGTTGCCGGTCCCCGGGTCGAACTCGTAGACCGTGCTCAGGCAGTTGGTCTGGTCGGTTGTGCCGCCGAAGCAGTAGAGCTTGCCGTTGCAGGCGGCGAATGAGTAGTACAGCAGGCTGGCCGCCGGCATTGCGGTGACCACGGTCCATGTGCTTTCGGCCACCGCCAGGGCAGTCAGGTTGTCGTAGTACCCGGTATTCGAGCTGCCGCCGCCGCAGTAGATTGTGTCGCCGATGATGCAGGCATCATGGTTGTGCACGCCGTAGGTGCCCGCCGGATGGTTCAGGCCCTGAGTCCAGGCGTCGGCCACCGGGTCATAGACCTGGTCCCAGGGATGGCTCGTGTGAGTCTGGCAGTTACCGCAGATCAGGTGGAACTTGCCGTCCGGCGCCCAGACCCCGGCCGTGCGACTGATTCCTTCGGTCGGGATCACGGCTTTGTTCGCCCAGGTCAGGACGTCCTGCCCGCCCTCACCGGGCTTAACGTCCGGAGCCGCAACACCCCAATCCTGGTCGCTGGTGTTCCGGTCGTCTCTCGCCGTGGCATTCAGCACCGCGGGCGAAACTGCCAGCGCCAGGGTCGAGGCAAAAACCAGGACCAGCAGGCCGACCATCCGAATACTTGGTTTGTACATCATTCCTCCCAGGGCAGCTTTTCGGCTTCCTGCAGGCTGCCCATTTGTCCCGCAGGGCCACAACTCCGAGTTTCTTCAGTCGGCAGTCGGGCATAGGCAACGGCCGGCCCTTGACCGACAAGAGCTTACGACTTCCCAAGGTCAGTATAGTAACGCGCCTCCTGATAGTCAAGCCGAAATCGCCTGCCCCTGATTTGTCTGCTTGACTCTAGTGCCGTCTTCACTATCATAGAGTCGAGGCCCGGACGCAGACCTGACTTGGCTTTCTTCGTGTCCTCGTGCCTTTGTGTTCAGAATTCGGATGCCGAAGTGGCGGAACTGCGAAGCAGCCGCCCCTCGTCATGCTGACTGTTCGCCGGCACTGTGCGCCGGGCGCTTGACAATCTCTGTCCGAATTGATGCCGAAGTGGCGGAACTGGAAGACGCAGCGGACTCAAAATCCGCCGAGGTTTACCCCTCGTGTGGGTTCGATTCCCTCCTTCGGCATCTCGCTTCTGGCGCTTACATCGCGGTCTGCTCCCGTAGCCCGCCACTTCCCGGTACACATTCATCTGCTGTCTTGCGGTAAACAGATGTTTTAGGTATAATCAGCACTTCATGGAATCCGAGTTCATCACAATCAGGGGTGCGCGCGAGCACAACCTGAAGAATATCGACCTGAAACTGCCCAGGAACAAGCTGATTGTCATCACCGGCGTTTCCGGTTCCGGAAAATCGTCACTTGCGTTCGACACGATTTACGCCGAGGGCCAGCGCCGGTACATCGAATCGCTGTCGTCCTATGCCCGCCAGTTCCTGGGCATGCTCGAAAAGCCGGATGTCGACTACATCGAGGGTCTCTCCCCGGCTATCGCAATCCAGCAGCGCTCATCGGCCCACAACCCGCGCTCGACGGTCGGCACCGTCACCGAAATCTACGACTACCTGCGCCTGCTCTTCGCCCGCGTCGGAAAGCCGCACTGCCCGAACTGCCGGAAACCGATCTCCTCGCAGACCACGGACCAGATTGTTGATATCGTGATGGCGCTGAAGCCCGAATCGCGCCTGGAAATCCTTGCCCCGCTGGTGCGCGGACGCAAGGGTGAATACCGGGAACTCATCCAGCGCGCCCGGAAGCAGGGCTACGTCCGGGTCCGGGTTGACGGCAAGGTCGTCGAGGTTGACTCGGTTCCGGAACTGAAGAAGTACAAGAAACACACCATCGAGCTCGTAGTTGACCGGCTCATCCTGAAGCCGGACATAACCAAACGCCTGGCCGACTCGGTCGAACTCGCGCTGCGCGAAGGCGAAGGCCTGGTCACGGTCGTGGTTGACGGCAAGGAGGACCGGACGTTCTCGGAAGCCCTGGCCTGCCCGGACTGCGGTTTCAGCCTTGAGGAAATCACGCCCCGGCTCTTCTCGTTCAACGCCCCGTACGGCGCCTGTCCGGAGTGCTCGGGGCTGGGCACGCGCATGGAGATTGACCCGGACCGCGTAGTCCGGGACCCGGAAATGACTATCGTCCAGGGCGCGCTCGAACCCTGGGGTCCGGTCCAGAGCAATTGGTTTCTCGAGAACCTGTCCGCGCTGGCAAAACGCCTGGAGTTCTCGCTCGACTCGCCTTGGAAAGACCTGCCCGCGGTCGCCCGGAAAGCCATCTTCTACGGCCACAAAGAGGAGCTGAAGGTCCACCACCAGCGCTGGGACGGCACGTCGTTCGACTGGTACAACACCTTCGAAGGCGTGCTCAACTATCTCATGCGCATCCACAAGGAGACCGAATCCGAGGCGCGGCGCGAATGGGCCGAACGCTACATGTCGGTTCTGCCCTGCCCGAAATGCCAGGGCGCGCGGCTGAAGCCCGAGGTGCTCGCCATCCGGATTCAGGACCGCAACATCAACGACGTCGCGCACATGTCGGTGAAGCAGGCGTCCGAGTTCTTCACGCGGGAGCTGAAGCTGACCGCCAAGGAGACCGCCATCGCCCGGGAAATCGTCAAGGAACTCCGGGAACGGCTCGGGTTCCTGAATGCGGTCGGGCTCGACTACCTGACCCTGGACCGCAAGGCCGACACGCTGGGTGGCGGCGAGGGACAGCGCGTCCGGCTCGCGACGCAGATCGGCTCGGGCCTGGTCGGGGTGGTCTACATCCTGGACGAACCGAGCATCGGCCTGCACCCGAGGGACAATCACCGCCTGCTCGCCACGCTGCTCAAGCTCCGCGACCTGGGCAACACGGTTATCGTGGTCGAGCACGACAAGGACACCATCCTGGCTGCGGACTACGTCGTTGACCTGGGCCCGGGCGCGGGCGAACTGGGCGGCAAGGTGATTTCCGAGGGCACGCCGGAGCAGGTCGAGGCCGACCCGAAGTCCGTCACCGGCGCCTATCTCTCGGGCCGGAAGACAATCCCGGTGCCCCCGAATCGCCGGGCGCCGCGCAACGAGTTCCTGACCGTGCAGGGTGCCGAGCAGAACAACCTCAAGCACATTGACGTCAGGTTCCCGCTCGGGCTCTTTGTCTGCATCACCGGGGTCTCGGGTTCGGGTAAGAGCACGCTGATGAACGACATCCTGTACCGGTCCCTGGCCCGGCGCTTCTACAACTCCCGGGAAAAGCCCGGCCTGCACACCCGCGTGCTCGGGATGGACCGGATTGACAAGGTCATCGAGATTGACCAGTCACCAATCGGCCGGACTCCGCGCTCGAACCCGGCCACCTACACCGGTGCGTTCGGCCCGATTCGCGACTTCTTTGCCCAGACCAAGGAGGCCCGCATGCGCGGGTACAAACCGGGCCGGTTCTCGTTCAACGTCAAGGGCGGCCGGTGCGAAGCCTGCGGGGGCGACGGCATCATCAAGGTTGAAATGCACTTCCTGCCCGACGTCTATGTGCCCTGCGAGGTCTGCAAAGGCAAACGCTACAACCGGGAAACGCTCGACGTGCGGTTCAAGGAGAAGAACATCTCGGAGGTGCTGGACATGACCGCCCACGAGGCGCTGGAGTTCTTCCAGCATATCCCGCCGGTCCAGCGCAAACTCCAGCTGCTCTACGACGTGGGCCTGGGCTACATCCGGCTGGGCCAGCAGGCCCCGACTCTGTCCGGCGGCGAGGCCCAGCGCATAAAGCTCGCGCGCGAGTTGTCCAAAATTGCCACCGGCCGAACGCTCTACCTGCTCGATGAACCGACCACCGGCCTGCACTTCGAGGACGTGCGCATGCTGCTCAACGTCCTGAACCGGCTCGTGGATCGGAGCAACACCGTGATTGTCATCGAGCACAACCTGGAAATCATCAAGTCCGCGGACTGGGTTATCGACCTGGGTCCCGAAGGCGGAGACCAGGGCGGCACGATTGTTGCCGAAGGCACGCCCGAAGCGGTCGCCCGGAACCCGGCGAGCTACACCGGCCGATTCCTCAGGCCCGAGCTGGCCTGAATCGCATACCGCCTACCGCCTGCCGCCTGCCACGGGCAGCCGGCCGCTCTGGCGAAACCACGCGATGCTGTCGACCAGCGTCTCGCGCAGAGGACGGCTGGAGTAGCCGAGCTCCCGGCAGGCCTTCGCATTCGTCATCTCGCAGTTGTGTTGCAGCACCCGGATTGAGTAGCTGGTAAACAGCGGTCTGGTCCGGGTCAGGGCATAGTAGGCCGGACTGAACAACGCCAGGAACCGGGCCAACCAGAACGGCAGCTTGAGCCAAGGCGCCGGAACGCCGGCAAGCTCGGCCAGCAGGACCATCAGACCCGGCACCGTAATGGTCGAACCGGTAAGCAGGTAGCCCCCGCCGGTCGCGCCTTTCTCGGCCGCGAGCAGCAGGCCTGAGGCCACGTCCCTTACGTCCACGAAGTTGTAGGCGCCGTCCAGGTATGCCGGCAGCCGTCTGCGGGCGAAGTCCAGAATCAGTTGACCCATCTGCGAAGGCTTGAAGTCAAACGGCCCGACCACCGCTGACGGATAGACCACCACGGCGTCAAGTCCGTCTCGCGCGGCTTCCAGCACCTTGAGTGTTGCTCGCGCCTTGGACCGGGCGTACCCGCCCATCACCCGGGATGGGTCAAGCCCGGATTGCTCGTCAAGCCGGGTTCCCTTCGGCGGCTCGACCAGCGCGTCAACCGAACTGGCATAGACGAGGCGCTGGACCCGGTTCTTCCGGCAGGCCTGGATGACGTTCCGCGTGCCGTTGACGTTGATTCGATAAGTCGTGCGCGTCGTGCCCGGCGATATCGAAATCATGCCGGCCAGATGAAAGGCCAGGGTCGCGCCCTGCAACGCTTCCTCCACCTGGGCCGGATTTCGGATGTCCAGAGTGACCCTCTCAACCGGCAGCCCTTCGAGCGCCTGCTCGTGCTTCCGCGAGTGCAGGACCGCCCGCACCGGTTCTCCGCGCGCCAGCAGTTCCCGCACCAGCGCGTTGCCGATGTGCCCGGTTGCCCCGGTAACCACGACGAGTCTCCGCGCCGTCATTCCTCAGCCCTCATGATTTCCGACCGATTCTAGCCGTCTTCGCGTGAAATGCAAGACCGGGAACCCGCCCGTCAATCCGGGCGGAACAGGAATTCCGTTCGTTCCGGGCCACGGCTTCAGTTCCGAAGTGCGGTGCGGACACCGGGTTGCCTGAGCCGGGACTGCTGAAAGACCGAACGGGCGTCCCGGGTTGCCGGCGCTGTTCAGCCAAAGGGCGGACCCGGGTTGGCCCGGGTCCGCCCTAGTCGTTCGAATCGCCTACTTGTTGATGACTACGAAATCCACGCGCCGGTTCTGCTGACGACCTTCGTCGGTATCGTTGGTCGCCACGAAGTCGGTCTTGCCATAGCCGTGAACCACCATGCGGTTCGCATCGATTCCCTGGCCGACCAGGAAATCGAACACGGACTGCGCGCGGCGCTCGGACAAACCGATGTTGTATTCCTCGGAACCCCGGTCATCGGTGTAGCCCCGGACCTCGACTTTGACGTCCGGATTCTGTTTCAGAATCTTCGCCGCCTCGAGCAGCGCCGGACGGCCGTCGTCCCGGATGTTCGACTTGTCGAAGTCAAACAGCACGCCATTCAGCGAGATGATTGTCCCGGGCTGTGCGTTGTTTGACGGCCGCGTCAGGTTGGTCCGGCCGGTCGTGTCAATCTGCTTCACGACCAGGGTTTCAACCTTGGCCGGCTTAGTCATGGTCTGCGGCTTGGTCAGTCCGAATTCCAGCTTGGCGACTTTGGCTTCCTCGACCTCCACGACCTGCTCGCCATTGACGTAGCCTTCACATTCGGCCATGATGTTGTAGAGGCCGATAGGCAGATTGTCGAACCGGAAGAACCCGGTGTTCTCGCTCGACATCACCGGCTCGAGTTTCGTGTCCACCACGCTCACCTTCGCGACCAGCGGCCGCCTGGTGTCGCTGTCAAAGACCCGGCCGGCAATCGTGCCCACCGGTTTCTCGCTCTTCAGGCGGAACGTGTAGGTCGCCGCGCCCTGGTCGCGAATCGAAATCGGCTCGGCGTCCGCGAGGTAGCCGTCGCTCGAGGCCTGCACAATCATGGCTCCTACCGGCGACCGGGTGATGTAGAACGTGCCGGTCTTCGGGTCGGTCTTGACTACGTCAAACTTCCGGTTCAGGAACTTGATCTTCGCGGCCAGCGGCTTGCCGGTGAGCGCATCTTCGACTCGGCCGGCAAACTGTCCCGAGGGCTTCGGTTTCGGCTTCGGGAACGGCGACACAACCGAGAAGCCGACGATTCCCTCGTAGTTCGGGGTCGAGTCGTTCAAACCCATTTCGATGCCGGCATTGAGGTGAAAATACTGCCACTTCAGGCGTACGCCCGGCGTCAGGAGCTGCTGGTTGTACTTGGCGAAGCTCGCTCCTCCCGCCTTGCCACGGTCGCTCGCCTCGACAAACAGGTCCAGGGCGTCCGTCGAGAATTCCACTCCGGCGCCGGCGAACTTCGAAGGGGTAGCGTCGAAGGTCTGGCCGTAGTTGAACATCAGGGTCGGCAGAGTCTTGTACAGGTCCCAGAAACGAAGCGCGGCAATCGCCCGCCAGTAGCCACCCTTCTCAAAGAGCCCGTCCATGAATACCGGTGCCACGTGTCCCTTGTGCTCGACGTTCCAATCCGCCACTCCGGCCAGCTTCAGGACGGGCAGCCAGGGAATCGAGATCTTGCCGCCCAGGCCATAGCCGTTCCAGTCATAGTGCATTCGGATGGGATTGGTGACAAACTCGTTCACGCCCTCCAGGTTTCCGAAGACCTCGATGAACGAAAACGGTGCGTAGCTCATCTCCATGCCGAACAGCGGCCCGCGATAGACCGCGCTGTCCCGCACGTGAACCGTGCGGCTTACCATCCACCGGTTGGCCCAGACCAGCGCGCCATCTTCCTCCACGCGGGCATCGTATATGCGGAACAGGCCGCGCCCGCCGCCCAGCGCCGGGTCACCCAACACGACGCCGGCCAGCATGACTACGGCCAGCACTGCGACTACCGTCTTGTGCATCTACATCCTCCTTCTTGTTCTCGAGTTTCAGCTTCTTGCTACGTACCGGCTGATCCAACTGAGTCCACTGGAGGGGCGCTTGGTACGCCAACAATCTTGCGCATCTCCATCAGCTTGGTTGATAATAGCTTGGACCGCTTCTTTTGTCAAGAGATTCCTCGGTTGATGTCGTCGGTTGACTTCGCCCCGGGAATCGTTACTCTTTGCTGGTGGTGACCGCACCGGACTGTGTCTTCTGCCGGATTGTCGCCGGAAACGCTCCGGCCCGCAGGGTCTATGAGAATGAATCGGTACTGGCATTCTTGGACATCAATCCCATCAGTGTCGGCCACACGCTGGTCATTCCCAAACCGCACTTTGTCAACGTCTATGACCTGCCGGACGAGCAGTTCGCGCGGATTGTCGCGGTTACGCGGAAACTGGTCCTGCACTATCGGACCGCAATCGGCGCGCAGTCGGTGAACCTGCTTCATTCCGCGGGCCGTCCGGCCAGGCAGGACGTGTTTCATTTCCACTTGCACATCATCCCCCGGTATGAAAACGACGGCCTGCACCTCGGGTATCGCCCGCGCGCCGGCAACCTCGAGGACCCGGATGCGGTGCTCGCGCGCCTGCGTCAGGGCCTGACATGATCGCTTTCCTGCTGGCACTGCTGGCCGCGGCACTGCCCTTTCCCCAGAGCCATTTCGACACGGTCAACGGCGTCTCGCTTCACTACCGCGACTGGCCGGCCGCCGGGACCGGGCTCAAAGGTAGCGTCCTGTTCGTGCACGGCTTTGCCGGCTCGACTTTCTCGTGGCGGCGGAACATAGACACCCTGGTTGCGCAGGGCTTCCATGTCGTCGCGATAGACCTCCCGGCCTACGGCTACAGCGACCGGCGCCCGGGACTCGACCACACCCAGCGCGCCCGGGCCCGCCTGCTCTGGCAACTGCTCGACGACGTCAACCTGAAGACCGGCCCGCCCGGCCAACCGGTCCAGTGGACGCTGGTCGGCCACTCAATGGGCGGGGGCGTGGTTGCCGCGATGGCGCTGCAGGAGCCGGACCGCGTCTCCAGCCTGGTCCTGGTTGATGCCGCAATCTACCTCACGCCGTCAAGCGCCAGCCACGTACTGGTTCACATCCCTCCGATTCGCGCGTTGTTTGAAGCCTGTGCCCGACACGAAATGACCAGTCGCCGGGCCATCGCCGATATGCTGCGCTCGGCCTACCGGCGCAGACCGGACACGGCCGACGTCAACGGCTATTTCAGACCGCTGCAACTGCCGGGTACGACCCGGGCCGTCGTGGACGGCCTGGCGAATGGAACCGACCGCGAGCCGCTGGACATGACCGCCATCTTTGTGCCCACGCTCATCATCTGGGGCGCGAATGACTGCTGGGTGCCTCTGGCGTCCGGTCGGCGGCTCGAGTCCGAGATTCCCTATTCTGAACTACACGTAATCCCGCACGGAGGGCATACGCCGATGGAGACCGAGGCTGGGCAGTTTAATCAACTCCTGCTCGACTTTCTCGCGCGAACAGCGCAGCCCTAGACGTTCTCTACTCTCTCGGTCTCAAGTTCAAAGTCCAAAATCCAAAGGTCAAATCAAAGAATCAAGCTCAAACGAATCAAACGCGTCGCGCGTCCGGCTTTGAGCTTTGGATTTTGAGCTTTGTTTGGACTTTGAGCTTTGGACTTTGAACTTGCTTCGTCGAGCTAGTTTCCCAGCGCCAGCCCCGCAAACAACCGCACGCCGACCGTCAAACATCCCTCATCGAGCTTGACCTCGGGATGATGCAGCATCGGCGCCTGGTCCAGGTCCGTGCCCGGAGTTCCGGCCCCGAGCCAGAACATCATCCCGGGCACTACGCTCAGCATCTCGGAGAAATCCTCAGCGCCCATCGTAATCGGGTACTCCGAATCGACATTCTCGCTGCCCAGCAGCTTCTCGAACCGCGGCTTCACCTCGGCGCAGACCTGCGGGCTGTTGATTGTCTCCCGGTATAGCCGGTAGTATTTGACCTCGACCCTGACTTCCTCGCCTTCCATCCGCGCCCGGTTCTCCAGGATGCGTTTGATTTCCTCGCCGATTTTCTGCTGGGTCGCTTCGCGCAGGGTCCGAATCGTGCCTCGGAACTCCAGCGTTCGGGGAATCACGTTATCCGCCGCCGGTTCGCCGGCATGGACATAGCAGATTGAGAGCACCGCCGACTCCAGCGGGTCAATCCGGCGCGCCACGATTGACTGCAGGTCGCAAATCATCTTCGAACCGATGAGTACCTGGTCCGTAGCCAGGTGCGGCATCGCGCCGTGCCCGCCCTTGCCCGACACGACAACCTGCAGCTTGGAAATCGAGGCGAAAAACACGCCGGGACGGAATGCAATCTTCCCGACCGGCAGCTTGGGCCAGACGTGCAGGGCATAGACTCGTTCCAGGCCGCTCAGCGACCCGGCATCAATCATCCGCTTCGCGCCGCCGAATCCCTCTTCCCCGGGCTGGAACAGCAGCCTGACGGTGCCCTTCAGTTCGGCCCGGTGCGCAGCCAGCAGTTTCGCCAACCCGAGCAGAATCGCGCAATGGAAGTCATGCCCGCACGCGTGCATCTTCCCTTCGCGCGTCGAGCGAAAGCCCTGTTTCGCGGGCAGGTGCTCCGGGCTCGCACTCTCGACCAGGTCCAGCGCATCCATGTCGGCTCGGAATCCCCGCAGCGGACCGGGTAGAGCGCCCTTGATGTCACAGACGCACCCTGCTTTGCTCGTATCCGGTTTCAGACCGAGTTCCCGCAGTTTGCCCGCAATGTACGCTACCGTTTCAGGCGAATCAACTCCGGGTTCCGGAAGCTGGTGAATGTGCCGCCGGACTTCCTGCAACCAGAGAGACAGGGCCGTGGCCTGCAATGCGGATTGCGGAATGTCGAATTCGGAATTCGCGGTTTCCCCTCTATCCACAGATTTCACAGATTACGCAGATTTGGCTCCGGATTCTTCTTCCAGTATCGTTGTGCCGTTGTGTCGTTGTGGTAAGACTCCGAATTCCGCGTTGTGGTGCGCGGCATCACAGCGCCTTCTGGTAGACTCGCTGTTTCTTATAGACCTTGCCGCCGACGCGCTCCATCTCGGCGCGCACCGCCAGATTGGTCTCCATCTCGTGATGGCTGTCCATCACCTGGATGCCCGCGGCAATCGCCGACTTGAACATCGCCCGGCCCATGAGCACGTCAAGGCCCTTGCCCCGAAGGTCAGGCCGGATCGCACCCAGCAGCAGGTCGAGCTGCTTCGCGTGCTTCGCCGAGCTCATTATCATGAAGAAGCCGAACGGAAACAGCCGGCCCCGGGCCCGGCGGATGCCGTCGTTCATGTTCGGCATGCCGATAACGAACGCCACGACCTCACCGTGACACTCCACGGCCTTCACAAAGCGCGGGTCGAGCAGCGGGATATACTGCTTCGCGAGGTCGTTCATCTCCTGCTCGTCCAGCGCCACATAGCCGTAAAGATGGCTGAACGTCTCATTCATCAGCCCGAGAATCGGCTTCACGTAGCTCTTCAACTGGCGGTTCTTCGTGAACTCCAGCAACTGGTATTCGGCGCAGCGCGCGATCCGCTGGTGCACCCGCTCGTAGACCGGCGGCACCTGCTTACCGACTTCCATCCGGTACACGACATAATCAATGTCCTTCACATACCCGGCCGATTCCATGAACCGGTTCATGAACCCGAAATTGTAATAGGTCGATAGCGTCGGCTCTTCGTCCAACCCCTCGAACAGAAACCCCTCCGGGTCCTGGTCGGTAAACGCCATCGGGCCGACCAGCCGGTTCATCCCGGCCTTCCGCGCCCAGTCCTCGACAAAGTGCAACAGCGCATGCGCCATTGCCTCGTCCTCCGGACACTCGAAGAACCCGAACCGCGCGGTCTTCTCGCCCGAGTGCTCGTTGTGCCGCCGGTTGATGATGCCCATGATGCGCCCGACCGGCTTGCCCGCATCCCAGGCCAGCGCCCGCACGGTATCGCAATAGGTGAAACTCCGGTTCCGCTTCGGGTCGAAATAGCGCCACTCATCCATGTAAATCGGCGGCATCCACTTCGGGTGATTCCGGTGAATCTTCTCGGGCAGGAAGATGAACTCCTTCAACTCACGGCGGTTCTGGACCGGTCTGATCTCTACCGACATGCAACTACAATACCCAGAAACGACCCACTGTCAACACCGGATTGACGTCTCATCCGCCGATTACGCCGATTCTCCGGAACGGATTACCACAGAGGACACAGAGAAGCACAGAGACAGGGAGTAGAATCCTCCGGTTCCCGGCTGGGCGAGCGAAGCCATACTGCGAGTGAAACGATACTGCGAGCGAAGCGGTTCTGCGCCTTCTGCCCCGTGCGGGTTTCGAGCTTGTTTCGGGTTTAGAGTTTGGGGTCTAGGGTTTGCCGCCGTGCGGCACCATCGCCGTCAGCCGCTCAAGCACAATCTCCCGCATCTTGCGGACCGCGGCCGGCTCCAGCACTCGAAGCCCGGCCTGCTCTGTCCGGTCAAACGCCATCTGCACGTCCAGCGACACGTCCTTGTTCGCTGCGCCCCGTGTCCTCTCGTTTGACAAACTTGTCAATATCTGACTATACCCTGCCCCAAGCCCGAAATCAAGCATTTCCGGTCTAACGCACCTAATACCACCTTCTTACCGATTGAGGCCAAGACAAAGGCAGTGCTCCCCCACATGCTCCCCCCCCACGCTCCCCCGGGCGCTGCCCCGGGTGCTGCCCCGGGTGCTGCCCCCCATGCTCCCCCGGGTGCTCCCCCAGGTGCTCCGGGGGACTATCCCCCGGGTGCTCCCCCCCATACTCCGGGGGGCTCAGCGGGGGACTCTCCGGGGGGTTCTCCGGGGGGCTCAGCGGGGGGCTCAGTGGGGGGCTATGCCCCGGGTGCTCCCCCGGGCTCTCCCCCGGGTGCTGGGGTAGGCTCCGAAGTGCTCGCCGCTATCCGCAGGCCGCGTGCCGCCAGCCGATCAGACTGCGCCGGAATCAGACCGAGGGAATATAGCTCCAGAGATATGTTTCGACCACAGCCGCCTCCAGGCTCAAAACCGGTCGTTTCCGGCCTAACGCGCTGAGGTTAAGTCTGTTACGAGTCGAGGCCTGACAAAAGGCACTGCTCCACCCAGTGCATCCCCCAGTGCATGGGTGAGTGCATCACCCAGTGCTTCACCGAGTGCTTGGGTGAGTGCTCCACCCAGTGCTTCACCCAGTGCATCCCCCAGTGCATGGGTGAGTGCTTCACCCAGTGCATCACCCAGTGCTTCACCCAGTGCTTCACCGAGCGCATGGGTGAGCTACTGGGTGAGTTCCTCACCCAGTTCATGGGTGAGTGCTTCACCCAGCTCATGGGTGAGCTCCTGGGTGAGCTCCTCACCCAGCTCTGCGCCGAACGCTGACTGCGAACCGCCTGCCGTCATTTGTCGTTTCTTCGTGCCTAAGTGGCTTTGAGTTTGGCTTTCGGATTTCGGTCTTTGTTCGGTACTTTGAACTTCGGATTTGGGTATTTCCGCCCTGCGGCCCTACTCCCCGGCTCGGGCCGTCAGCCGTAAGCTGTCAGCCGCTAGCTGAATTGCGTATAGCGTCTCCTGAACTACGCCCCGGCGCGGTCAGACCCGCTCGATTCGCCCGGTCCCGAATACCCTCTGGTCCAGTTTCGGATTGCCCGTGTAGCGCACGTTTCCGTGGCCCATGACCGAAATCGAGAGCGAATCGGCGACCGCGACCTCGACATTGCCCGAGCCACGGATCGTGACCTCGGCCGTCTTCCCATTCAACTCTCGCGCCGTTACGCTGCCGCTCCCGTCGATCTCGATCCGCTGCACGTCCGCGGCCCCGGAGACCCGGACGTTACCCGAGCCCGCGAGCCGGGTCTCGAATCGCTTCGTCTCGACCGCCAGCATGACGTTCCCGGAGCCGTTGAGCTCGATTCTCAGCGCGTCGCCGGCCAGCTTACCGCTGGTGATGTCACCCGAACCGGACAGGATGACCGCCCGGATGCTCTTCACACCCACGCGGAACTTTGTGTCCCGGTACTCGGCCAGCTTCCAGAACTCAAACCAGTTGTGTTCAAAACCGAGCTTCAGCCGCCCGGCGACCACTTCCGCCTTGACCTTGTCGAGCGCCTCATCGCGGCCGTCCGCGACCAGCGACTCAGTGCCGCTCTGTTCAAGGATGAGCTGTCCGACGCCTCTGAATTCGACTTCGTCGAATCCGCTGACTGCGAACTGTTTAGTTGCCATTATTCCTCCGGATTCATGTGGTTTTCCGAATCTGCGCGGCGCCCGATCCGCCGATTCCTTTCCGCGTCATCGTACCTCGTTCATCATTCATAGTTCATCGCTCATCGTTTGGCTTTCCGTTCATCGTTCCGCACTAGAACTCTCCGAAATAGGGGAGCGTCCCTAATATCCCTCTAATATCCCTAGTATCCCCTAATATCCCCGCATTCCCGTGAGTCTGATTGCTGTTGCGGGCTTCAGTCCCCAGGGACAACAACAGGACCATCTGCACCGATAGACTTGAACTCATAGAACTTCGCGTTCAGACCGCCGAACTTCCGGCGCATCAGTCGGTACAATCTGTCCTCGCACGTGGAGATGATGAACTGCCGTTCATTTCCTCCGCCAACAAGACCCTTGAGCAGGTCCAGGAGGGCATAGGAGTTCAGGTCGTCGAAATGCGTGACTGGGTCATCCAGCAGCACCGTTGATAGCGGAGACCACTCTTGCGTGTACGCTGCGCTTAGATAGAGGCTGAGCATCGCCGTTTGCAGTTGGGACTGGCTGAAGTAAAGATGCGGTCGCAAGGCCTCATGCATGCTACCCTCGACAGACACTTCGACCTCGGAGCCCTTCGCCGTTAGGCGCATTGGACCGAACCCGTAGACGGGTCTCAGACGGCTCTGAATCACGGACGCAAGAGGTCCGAAGCTCTCTACGTACTCGCCTATCGCTTCGTGCTGAACTTTGTCGACCCTACGTCTGAGTCGCTCAAAGAACTCCTCCTTTGCGGTGCACAGACGTCGCTGTTCAGCTTTCGCTGCCGCGATGCCCTCTTGCAGTTCACTTTGTCGCCTCTCGATGAGAGTCATGGAGGCGGTCTTCTCAGCCGCACTCCATGCCACCTCGAGTCTGGTCACTTCCTCGACCAAAGCGCTGAAGTTCGCGAGCAGGACATCCAACCGCTGATCTTCGCCGATAAGCCAGCCTGGGTCATCGCGCAGGTTCTCTCGCTGCATGAGCGTTGCCAAATCCGCGAGTCGCGCCTGCATTGACACAAGTTCCATGGCCACGGCATCCGCATCTTCGCGAGCCTTGGCCAGTTCGGCCACAGACCTCTCTGACGCGTTCTTGAGTTCGCTGATTCGGCTGGCCAGCGCACCGAGACGCTGCTGGATCTCGACTTCCTTCGCTTTCTGGAATTCGAGGCCCTGCAGCACTGACGACTCGGGTCGCGTTGGGTCCACACCTCGGTCCGCCGCTTCCACTTCTATTGCGCGAATCGCGTCTTCCGTCTCACTCGCTTCCTTCGTCAGCGCGATGTGCTTGCGCACAACTCCGTCACGCCTCGTCGTGGCGCTCGTCAATGCTGTGGCACTCCTTTGCAGGGCCAATTCGCTATCCGGGATGACACTGAGTCTGTTCTGAGATTCCTGCTGCAGTTTCAGCGTCACGTTCTTGACCCAGACGGACACCTTTTGCGGGTCGGAGGCTTCACAAAATGAGTTCAACTGCCCCCTGATCTCACTTGCCCTGGTGTCTAGCCGTGCGCGCTGGTCTAGGAACTCATTAACGTCTCTTTGAAGAGCTTCGAGTTTGCTATTTGTCTCATCTAGCAGCCCGTGGGACTCCCTCAGGTCCTGCTCCGTCACACGAAGCGCCAGTTCGGCGTCGCCGAGGGACTTGGACACACTGCCGCGCACGCCCCGCATCTTCGCCACGAGTGCCTCCTTGGAGCCGTGGTCCGCGCCACACACGGGACAGAGACTGTCCGTTGCAAACGAAAGCGCGGTGTCGATTAGCTGTTGACCGGCAGTGTGCGTCTCACTTAGCCCATTCAGAATCGCTCTCTGTTCCTTCTCCCGCGCCGCTAGTTCGGTCACCCAACGACTGTTTGCGACGGCTAGACGAGACAGATCGTCCAGCGCCTTTTTCGCCTTCGCGATGCTGCCGTCCACTTTCTCCAGCCGAGACAGCACGCCCATCCACTCCGTTATCAGAGGTTCCAGATTCTTGATCTCATTGAGTCGCACCTGAGCCTCCGCCTGAGCTCGCCGCAGTTGCTCGATTGAGGCATTCCTGGAACTCCACTCGGATTGGGCAGAATTGACCTTGGCAGTTGCCTCCTCGACGTTCGCGGCCGAGAGGCGCAGTTGCGCGCGAAGTTCTTCCAGTCTCTTCAACAACCCAGCCCGCGTATCGGATGTCCCCGACCACCACTCAAGCGCCCTTCTTGACGACATCAATTCCTGCTGCTTTGACAGGAGGGCTTTTGTCTCACTTTCAGCCAATCTCGTCTCGCGCTGCACTCTGTCAGATTCCTCTTGTAGGTTCGCCGAGGCGGCTCGGCGAACCGACAGTTTGGCCTTGAGCGTCTCAGAGTCTCGGCGAAGTACGTCTCTCGTCGGAAGCCTCTCGCTCAATTCGGATACTGCACGGCGTCGCCTCGCTGCTATGTCAGCGTGTTCTTGCAAGGCGACACTCCAAGACCGAAGCACGTCCGGTGTCATCTGACCCGATGATAGCAGAGTCAGTCCAACTGTCTCCTTGGCCTTAGTGGCTACTCTTCGCGTCCTCTCCAGCATGTCTTCGGGTACCTGAACCGCAGCCACAGCGAACTTCAGACTCTTCAACTCGTCGGCTGACGCCTGCTTAGCCTTGGTCAGATCATCCAGACGCGTGACGCATGCCGCCACCCGCGAGTCCAGCACCTTGATAACTTCGTCCAGCTTCTTGGCTGCGTTGGCGTAGTCCTGCAAAGCCAAGAGCCTTGTTATCGTGTCCGGTTTCAGTCGGGACGATTCCAAGAGGTCCGGCATCAACTCCACATACTCTTGGCCAAAGAAGTGTGTGGCCCGGAAGAGCGCAGACAGGTCCTTGATGCCTGGTTCAATCTCCAACTCGGTCAGTCCCAAGGTCGCTAGGAGTCCGTCCTTTCGCTGGGTGAATATCTGGTCATCGAGCTTCAGCGAAGACCAAGTCGAAACGAGTCTGTTCATCTCCCGCGTGCGACCTTCGTCACATACGCAGGCTGCTACGCGCGAGTCTGCAAGGGGGACACCACGATGCACCAAGGGACTTCCATCGGGTGACGGGCCGCTCCGGCCGCCGCGAGACAGCCTTCCAATCTCGCCGGTGAATAGGAAATCAATGGCGTCGAAGAATGAAGTTTTGCCGAGTCCATTCTGCCCATACAAAACGACAATGTCGGCATCGAGATCGAACTCCTGGCGCTTGGCATACGCACGGAAGCCAGTCATTTCGAGTCTGGTAAGTCGGAGTTTCTGAACGCATTGACTACTGCCGTCGCGTTGCGAGGCTGCACGCGAACGCGCCTCGGCGGTATCTTTGTGCTTTTCCTCCAAGTAGTCATCAACGAGTCCCTCAGCGGAGCGTTCTCCCGGCTGCACGATGTTGTAGGCGTACTCTGCGCTAACGCCTGACTCGCGCACCAGCCTCCGAGCTGGTATCTTCCTCTTGTACGTGCTGACGTCGAATAGAGGCAGAGGAACAAACGGCAGCCGCCAGAGCTGACTGCGGAACTCAGTCCCCTCCTCGAACTCCAGCACGAACTTCCGACAGAAATATGGGTCTGTCTCGACATGATTGTAGAACGCATCATCTCCCGGATCGCGACGACCTCGTACCAAGATGAGAAGCGGGTCCAGGCGGCCCCACTGATTCAGGTGTTCCGAGTAGGCTTCCTTGAACCAAGCGAATGCGCTTATGTACTCTGCCTCGGCACTGCCATCCAGCATTACAAAGGCGCCCACGGTTGTAGGCGTGGTGAGCAGGGCAATGTCCGGCCGCTGGTCCACAACCTCCAAGCGAGCGCTGGCTAGGTCAAACCTGACATCGGGTAGCGTGCGATGGAGTAGTTCGCACAACTCACCAGCTCTCAACATTCAGCGCTCCTTTCAGACGCATTGTGTAGCCTGTCTTGTTCTTGGCAGCCATCGTCCGGTTCTCCAGATTGGCGAGTCCTCGCCAGTGAAACCACGTGTTGGGATTCGCATACTCGAACTGGGCATCATCTACGTACGGAGCCTGGTCGATCTTGCCCTGATAGTGATGGGGTTGAAGTTCTCCACGTAGGTCGTCGGTGAGCAAGATCGCCTTAGCGTTGCCTAGCCCCGCAAGTTGCAGGCTCTTGGCATATTCGAAGCACTTGGCATGGTCGTCGCCTGCCACCACCAGCACTGGCCAATCCTGTGTGCCAAGTCGTACTTTTCCATGAAGGTCGGCGTTGGCGATTTCGACAACTTTGCTCACGCCAATCACGGACAGAGCGGTCAATGTGCGATCGAGAATGTTCTCCTCTTTGTCACCCCACGAGTCCACGTGTTTGGCGGACGAACTCGGCGACAGGACAAAGGGGCATTCCCTGTGCTTCTCCAGTGCCTTCCGACCTACCCCCTCGCGGACATCTCGCTCCGATTGTTCGATCTTGTCATGCAGTGGATGCCCCCGCTGGTTGTGTGAAAGCAGCGGGTATTTGCCAAGCCTATCTAGAACCCACTTGGCAACCGCTGGGACGGGAGCTCCGGGCGTTCTGTTGTCGTACGCCTCTTGACCGTAGGCGTGGACTTCAGCTTCGTCGATTACTCGACTACGGTCCTGATTGGAGACTCGAACTGACGCTGGCAGGCGGAGTTCGAAAGTGTGGACGCAGGCCCCGAATTCGCGGAACAATGCGTTCTTACAGCGTCCTAGCGAGGCGAAATTACCTTGCATCAAGCGCTGCGTCTCAACCGCGTATGTGTCGGGCGAGTCCTTCCAGTAGTAGGGACTTTCGCGTCCGATGATGCAACTCCTGCCGAACGTATCGTACATACCTGGGTCCGGTCTCCCTGCAAAGTTCACAAGAGCAACGAGACACCGGTCGAGGTCGATGTGGCTGTACGTGTTTCCGCCCTCCAGCAGAATTCTCGCGGTTTCAATCGCCTCCGCGTCGTTCGTACCTTCGTTACACTGAGGAACCAGCACGAGGCCGAGATGCGTTCGCTGCCCTGCCGCCTGGCACTCTCTATTGAGGTCCATGAATACAAGATCACTGATACGACTGCGGTCCTCCAGTCTGGCAAACCAATCCGAGCAGATGAAGGACATGAAGTCAAAGTTGCTGCCGGCATCACCGTCAAGACTGCATTGGAACACCAGCACCCGCCCACCGTTGAACATTGGGTGCGGAGCATCTACTCGTTCGAGCGAGTTCGGGCGTATCTTCGGCTGTACCCACTTTCGAACGTGTTCATCGCTCCTCTTGGCCCACGTCAGGCAAACGTTGAACCAACCGCCAAAGCCATTCGTTGCAGCGACGCCTCCCGCTACGGTTGTGTCAGGCTGGCGAGTCAGTGTTTCAAAGTCGTGAGCGACTAGGCCGTCCACGCCTGCGACGACGAATGAGTTCTCTGGCCACGCGGGCAGCCGAATGCGCTCTTCGACTTCTCCCACTCCGACCAGGCCAGGAAGGGCGTATTCGGGAAAGACTGTGAAGTCCGCGCGGTGTTGGACTGCTATGTCAAGAACTCGGCGGATGCTTTCGAGCTGAGCTGTTGCAGCTGCACCGGTCCACCGAAAAGGTTGAGCACGCGTGAAGTGGTTCATGTCGCATGGCGGATGGACAAACACCATCTTGAGACGGTCGTGCGGCAGCGTGATTCCAGTCGCTTCGGCGAGTTCCACCCCAATGTCCGGAAGTTCGGCGTTCATCGAGAAACTGGCCCGGAAGGAATTCGGGGCGCTCCCATATTTCGCGGCACCCCGAACACGAAATCGTTGTGCTCGCGGACGGAAAGACACAATAGTGAATAGAATGATATTGGGGACGCTCCCCTATTTCCGGCTTCTATCACGTCAGGCACCTTGAACGCAGGAGGGAATAGAGAATAGTGAATTGTGAATAGTGAAAGCCGAAGGAAACGATGAACGATGAATGATGAACGATGAACGAGACCAAGGAAGGCAGAGGGAAAAGGGAATTGAGAATGGGGAAAGGACGGAATGAAGATATTTCGGGTGGACTTGTATTCATCATATAGCCTGCGGCACGGTCAGAATATAGAATGGCGGGTGGAAGAAGTCAAGGGGGAACGGAATCGGCAATGCCGAGCGGAGAATGGATAGGTCAATTGGCAGTCCGACGCCGACCGACTCACGCCCGCCGGCCGGAACTCCGCTCACGGCGCCGGCGTCCGGCATCGGTACCTGGCCTTCCACGATTCGAAGTCCCAGGTGGCGAGGAAGGCCTTCGCCGCTTCCCAGCCGCCGTCATACAGGAGCTGGCTTTCTTCCGGTGTGATTTTGAAGTCGGTGGTCGTAATCGCCTTGGGTCCGGTCGGGAGCATGACCGTGGTCGGAATCGGGATGGTGCGCTGGAAGTCGCCGGCGCTCACGGAGATGTGATACCGGTCATGGGCTTCGTTCATGGTCTTGACCAGCTCGGCCGCGAAGTCGAATACGTTGCGGATTTCGTGCCGCGCCCCTTCCGTCAGCTTGCGCGCGTTCGGCCCCATGAGCTTGAACCCGAACGTGGGCCAGGGCGGGTTGGGTCCGCCGTCGTCGAGCAACCAGACGGGATAGTTGCTCAACAGGCCGCCATCCACGATGTAGTGCGGCAGGCCGTCGTTGTCAATCAGCTTCACCGGCTCGAAGAAGCCGGGGATGCTGATGCTCATCCGCACCGCCCGGGCAATCGAGAACTCGTCCGGGTCGAACCCGAAATCGCGCAGCGACCCGGGCAGGACCAGCAGCTTGCGGTCGGTGAGGTCCGAGGCGATGGCTTGGAACCGGTACTTGAAGCGCTCGTCGTCCGAGCCGGTCGGAATGTCGCCGAACCTGGTCCGTCCGGTTTCGGCCAGCAGCCCGCCGAACCACTCCTCGAAGAACTCCCCGGCGTAAATTCCGAACTTCCGCGCGGCGTGGAGCGCCTTGCCCGTCCAGCCGTCCCGGGCCAGTCCGCGCGCGTCCTCGAACTTGAGGTAGTCGAGCTCCTTGAGCTTGTCGCGGATTTGCTCGCCGCTGAGCCCGGCCGCGAGCAGGCCGGCCACGATCGCGCCGCCCGAGGTGCCGGCCAGGTTCTCAAAGATGTAGTGCGCATCCCGGATCGCGGCTGCGGCGCCGACCAGGGCGATCGCCTTGACTCCGCCGCCTTCGAATACCGCGTCGGCCCGTGGCAGCGTCTCCCCTCTGCCCGCCGCCGCGGGCGTATCACCGGGCGACATCGCTACTTCGTGGGAATATCGGGGACGCTCCCCTGCTTCCTGTCACTATCTCGTCAAGCACCTTGAACTCCTTCGCTGACGCTAATCCAGCGATTGAGGATAGCAAAGGTCTCCACCTTGTCAAGCCGGAGCAAGACCCCGACGCCCCGAAGCAGGAGTTCAACACAAAGGCACTAAGGCACAAAGAGGATTTTGTGTTCTCTGTGCTTCTCTGTGTCTCTGTGGTAGTCCGTTCCGAGAATCTGTGGAATCTGCGGAATCTGCGGACTCGATTCCGGGTCCGCGCCTCTACGGCGTAATCCGGTATCGGTCCCGAGGGAAGAAGCAGGCCTGGCGGACATTGTCCAGGTCGAGTATCTGCTGGGTCAGACGTTCGGTGCCGATTGCCAGACCGCCGTGCGGCGGCATGCCTAGACGGAAGATCTCCAGGTAGCTGTCAAAACTCGCGGGATTCATCCCGCGCGACCGGACGAGCCGAGGGGCTATTCTCGGACTCGGATTCGATGAGCCTCGACGACGAGCAGCCGACCCCGGTAATGCCCGGGTTCAGGATGAGCAGCGAGGTACGTCGTAAGCTGTTTCATGATGGCCGGAATTGCTTCCGGATGATTGCGCACTTCCAAAGCGATTATTCCCTGATACTTCGACGGAGGATAAGTGACGATGTCCGCGAAGTCGCCGTTCAAGGAGAGCAGGATCGCAGTCCGGCTCTGAGCCTCAGCGATTACCACGGCGTCCGGTGAATCCCGGGGAATGAAATCCCGAAGCCGCAGCACTTCGCAGCGAAGGTCTTCGAGCTCGCGGACAATCGCGTTGGAAATGCAGTGGTCGGCAAACAGCCGCAGCGTCATACCGCGGCGACTTCGAATTCAGCCAGGTCCCGGGCGTAGTTCAGACAGGCAATGACCTGTTCGCGTTTGATGTCGGGGAACTCGGTGATGACATCCTCGATGCCCTTGCCCTCGGCGAGGTAACCGAGAACCAGACTTACCGGAATCCTGGTCCCGCGTATCCGAGGCTTGCCCCGAAGAACGTCAGGGGTGCTTACAATCTCTTCGCGCCAGGTGTCAGTCACGTATGTTTCCTTTCTGACCTGATTGTAAGGCGCTTGCGGTCCGGTGTCAAGCGCAAACCGCGCAGGACGCTTCACGCGGTGCGCTCTGCGCACGACGCATGATGCATCACGCCAGAACCGGAGCATCGTCTGCGGCTTGTAGTATCGTCGGACTTGCAGCACCGCTCCGCTCGCAGGACCACCACACTAGTGAGTAGTGAGTAGAGAGTAGTGAGTGGGCGGAAACACCAAAATCCAGAGTCCAAAATACCCAACAAAGTCCGAAGACCGAGCAAAGCCCGAAATCCGAAATCCTAACTCGCGGTCAGCCGTTAGCCGTAAGCCGTCAGCTCCCCTGTGTTCTCCGTGCTTCTCTGTGTCTCTGTGGTAGTCCGTTCCGAGAATCTGCGGAATCTGCGTAATCTGCGGACTCGATTCCGGGTCCGCGCCCCTACGGCGTAATCCGGTATCGGTCCCTGGGGAAGAAGCAGGCCTGGCGGACGTTGTCCAGGTCGAGGATTTGCTGGGTGAGCCGCTCAGTGCCGATTGCCAGCCCGCCGTGCGGCGGCATGCCGAGCCGGAAAATCTCCAGGTAGCTCTCGAAGCTAGCGGGATGAGGGACAGCGACTCTTTTCGGTACAGATGTGAAACCCGAGACCGCGCCCGACAACACCGCCATCACAACAATGTGGAATGCGGAATGATGAATGCAGAACGGGTATGGAGAAGCCCGAGCTGGACATGCACCGTTAGGTAATGTTGACATAGCCAAATAGTAGGTTATACTGCATATTATGTATATCAAGAGGGTTGCCGAGAAAGTGCTGTCCCGTGCCATGGCTGGGAACAAGGTTGTGATTGTTCTCGGTGCGAGGCAGGTGGGGAAAACCACCCTGGTCGAGCATGTTCTCGCCGGACGCAAGGCGCTGTTTCTCAACTTCGACGTGGAGGTCGACAAGCGCAGGTTCCTTGCCGCTGCCGCCCTGTCACCCGAAGAGGGGCTGAAAAGCCTGGCTAGTCCCGATGTGCTGGTCGTGGACGAAGCCCAGCGGTTGCCCGAGTCGGCGCGCATTGTGAAAGGGTGGCACGACGCCCGGTTGCCGGTGAAGATACTGCTGCTCGGCTCTTCCAGCCTGAATCTACTCGACCAGGCGGCGGAAAGCCTGACCGGGCGCAACGAGAAACTGCGGTTGCCGCCGCTGGTTTTCGAGGAAGTGCTGCGGGCTCAGGACTGGCACTCCGATTCTTACACGCCGCGTATTCTGCGCGAGCAGTTTGCCGCGCCTTTGAGGACCACGCTGCTGCAATCGCTGGCGTTTGGAGCCTATCCCGAGGTTGTGCTGGCCAGGGACAAGCCGCACATTCTGCGCCAGTTGAGTTCGGACTATCTGTGGAAGGATATCCTCCAGACCGGCCTTGTGAAATCGCCGGACCTGATCAAACGTCTGCTGACGTTGCTGGCGCATCAGGCTGGAAACGAGGTGTCCACTCACGAGCTGGCGACGCAGCTTCAGATGGCCCGTCCCACGGTTGAGCGCTACCTGGACCTGCTGGAGCAGACGTACGTGATTTTCCGACTGCCTTCCTTCAGCACCAACCCGCGCAAAGAGGTCGCCCGGAGCAAGAAGGTGTTCTTCTGGGACACGGGCATCCGTAACGCCCTGTTGAACG
>Ga0209777_10002148_pt1 | contig 26642 bp, 24 predicted proteins | sample FrelakmetHBP12HB_FD_187147 | JGI IMG/M metagenome (GOLD analysis project Ga0209777, IMG submission 187147) | Freshwater lake sediment microbial communities from the University of Notre Dame, USA, for methane emissions studies -HBP12 HB (SPAdes)... | ecosystem: Environmental > Aquatic >... | reverse complement strand
ACCTGCCGGAGGACTATGTCCTGGGGACGGGCGAGACTCATTCAGTGGAAGAGTTTCTTGACAAAGTCTTCTCTTATGTGGGGCTTGACAAAGAAAAATACGTCAAGATCGATCCGAAGTATTTCAGGCCCACAGAGGTTGAATCTCTAATAGCTGATGCAAGAAAGGCCAAAGCGGCCCTGGGTTGGGATCCCAAGATTAAATTCGATGATCTGGTTAAGATAATGGTTGATGCGGACATGCGAGCCATTGGCCTCGAACCTATCGGCGAGGGTGACCGAATCCTAGAGAAGAAGTTTCCCAAGCGGTGGTGGAGAGCGGATTGAAGAGGATCTGCTTCTACACAAGCGATTATGGATACGGACATGCCGCCAGGGACATTGCCATAATAAGGGGCATCTGTAAGCAACTTGATGTCAAGGTCTACGTCAGGACGGACGTGCCCTTCGAGTTCATGAAGCACTCCCTGCCCTCCGTGCGAGTAATGCAAAGAAGGAATGATATAGGAATGTCCATGATCGGAGAGTCATACGTAGTCGATGCGGCAAAGACCGGCCAGACTCTGGATGACTGGGTGGATTCATGGAAATCCTTCATCGGAGAGGAAAAGAGCTTTTGCGATAGAGAAGGCATAGATCTCATCCTCTCGGACATAGTCCCTCAGGCCTTTTTGGTGGCAGAGGAGCTCGGTGTTCCAGGCATTGGCATATCAAACTTCACTTGGCACTACATCTACTCCAATCTGCTCGGCGAGACCGAATCTGTCGAGCGATTGGAGGAGGCTTACAGAGCCGGGGAAAGCGCTCTAGTCCTGCCTTTCAACGAGGAGATGGGGCTCTTTCGGATCAGAAGAAATATAAACCTGATATCGAGGGAAATAACCAAGCCAAGAGCCAGCCTCAGATTGGAATGCGGCATTCCAGAAAGCGACCTTGTAGTCTACCTGGGCCTTGGCAAATCCTTGGGCTCTGCTTTCCTCCGTCACCTGAAGGATATCCATGCTCCAGGCATCAGGTTTCTTGTCTCCGCTGGAGTCGAACTTCCTAACAAGAACATAATCCATATACCTGAAGGCGAGGTCGAAACTCAGAACTACATTGCCATGTGCGACCTTGTTGTGTCCAAGGCCGGTTACAGCACCGCTTCGGAAGCCATCAAGGCCAGGGTTCCCGTGTTCCTCTTTCGAAGAGCTGGTTACGAGGAGGACAAGCTGATTGCCAGTGGGGTCGAGTCTATAGGTATAGGCAAAGAGATCTCTGGAGAGCAATTCTTGAACCTGAAATGGATCGAAGAGCTGGACAATCTGGAGCACTATCGATCGAAGTATGATGGACTGGAAGCTAGGTTCAAGGATGACGGATTGACAGTGGTTCTGGATGCAATAGAGGAGGCTGTTCTGTGAGCTTCTGGTCAGACAAAGACATTCTTGTGACAGGTGGAGCTGGATTCCTGGGTTCCGTTCTGGTAAGAAGAATTCTGGATGAAGGTGCCCAAAATTCAAGAATTCGGATTCCACGGAGCAGCGAACTGGATTTGCGCAGGTGGGAGAACTGTGTCAAAGCAGTGAAAGATGTCGATATAGTGATCCACCTGGCAGCTCGCGTGGGAGGAATTGGGTTTAACAGGAAGTATCCCGGCAAGCTCTTCTATGACAACGCAGTTATGGGAATCCAGCTGATGGAAGCGGCGAGGCAGCAGGGCATTGGCAAGTTCGTTGTGGTTGGCACGGTATGCGCTTACCCTAAGTTCACCCCGGTTCCCTTTAAGGAAGGCGATATTTGGAACGGATATCCTGAAGAGACCAATGCGCCGTACGGCCTGGCCAAGAAGATGCTGCTGGTCCAGTCCCAGGCTTACAGGCAGGAGTACGGGTTCAACTCCATCTACCTGCTGCTCGTAAACCTTTACGGCCCTGGGGACAACTTCGACCCCGACAGCTCCCACGTCATACCAGCGCTCATCAAGAAGTTTGTTGAGGCGGTTCGAACTGGGTCCAGGTCTGTTGATGTTTGGGGAACGGGAAAGGCATCCAGGGAGTTCATCTATGTGGACGACGCTGCAAGAGGGATCGTGCTTGCTGCCGAAAGATACGATAAACCGGAACCCGTTAACGTAGGGTCCGGCGTTGAGATAAGCATTATTGATCTTGTTGAGATTATTACAAAGCTCACCGGTTTTAAAGGAACTGTGAATTGGGACGCGAGCAAGCCCGACGGCCAGACAAGAAGGTGCCTGGATGTGACCCGCGCCAGACGAGAGTTCGGGTTCGAGGCTGAAATGGATTTCGAAGAAGGGCTGGAGCGGACTGTGGACTGGTACGTGAAACGACTAGACAATGTCGGAGATCGTGATTTATAGTGGAGACAAAAGATTTGAAGGGCAACTTTGCCGATAAACGTCAGGTTACAATCATACGTCCGCAAAGCGGTTGGGTGCCTATTGATTTCAAAGAGCTGTGGGCTTACAGAGAACTTCTAAGCACTTTCGTAATGAGGGATATTAAAGTTAGATATAAGCAGACAGTTCTTGGTGCTGCTTGGGCCATAATCCAACCGCTTTTTATGATGGTTGTCTTTTCTCTATTCTTTGGTCGTCTGGCGAAGATCCCATCGGAAGGCATTCCATATCCAATATTCAGCTATGCGGCATTGCTGCCTTGGACCCTTTTTGCGGAGGGAGTATCCCGGTCTACTAACAGCATGGTCAGCAATGCAAATATAATGACAAAGGTATATTTCCCACGCCTCATTATGCCGGTCTCAGGTGTTATATCTCCACTTATTGATTTTGCGATAGCCTTTGTTGTTCTCCTGGGGATGATGCTCTATTTTGGCTTTGTCCCAACAATCAACGTTATCTGGCTACCTGCATTTATTCTATTAGCACTTATGACTTCTCTCGGCGTTGGTCTCTGGCTATCTGCTCTAAATGTCAAGTATAGGGATTTTCAGTACACCGTTCCATTCTTGATACAGCTATGGCTTTTTGCCTCACCTGTAGTCTATCCTAGCTCCCTCCTGCCCCAACCCTATCGCCTTATTTACGGGTTAAACCCGATGGCAGGAGTAATCGAGGGCTTTCGCTGGGCTCTTTTGGGCACGACTCCACCTAGCTCTATGATTGCCGTTTCGGTAATGATAGTCCTCGTTATTCTCATCTCCGGAGCCTTTTACTTCAAACGCATGGAGAAGACCTTCGCTGATGTGGTGTAAAATGAGCAATATTGCCATCCGTGTCGAGAATTTAGGTAAGCTTTATCGTGTCGGTAGGCGAGAGGCTTACAAAACATTGCGCGATTCCATAGCATATGCTGCTTCGGCCCCTTTTAGGCGGCTGATGGCACGAGGAGCTGATTCTGATAATGCAGGTCCAAACTACTTCTGGGCACTTAAAAATGTCTCGTTTGAGGTCGAACCGGGAGAAGTTTTAGGGATAATAGGCAGGAATGGTTCTGGCAAGAGCACGTTACTAAAGATTTTGTCTCGGATCACGGATCCTACAACAGGGTCTGTCGAGCTTCATGGTCGTGTGGGCTCACTCCTTGAGGTAGGCACTGGGTTTCATCCCGAGCTGACCGGTCGTGAAAACATCTACCTCAGCGGCTCAATTCTGGGTATGAGGAAGAAGGAGATCGATGATAAGTTCGACGAAATAGTCAAGTTCTCGGAGATCGAGAAGTTCCTAGATACTCCTGTGAAACGCTATTCAAGCGGTATGTATGTGAGGTTGGCGTTTGCAGTGGCGGCACATCTTGAGCCTGAGATATTGCTGGTAGATGAGGTTCTCGCGGTTGGTGACGCTTCTTTTCAGAAGAAATGTCTTAATAAGATGCATAATGTAGGGAAAGAGGGGCGCACGGTCTTATTTGTATCTCATAACATGCAGGCAATATCCCGTCTTTGTTCTAGAGCTATTCTACTGGACGGAGGACAGCTTCAGAAGGATGGACCCACGCATCAGGTTGTTGGATTTTATAGGCGGTCCGACTTGGGCACCACGGCTGCGAGAGTGTGGTTAGATCTTGATGAAGCTCCTGGCAACAACATAGTAAGGCTTTGTGCAGTTAGAATTAGAGATAAAGACGGCGAGTTAATTGAAGCAGCAGATATTAGAAAGCCGATAGGTATTGAGATGGAATTCCAGGTTTTAAAACCGGGTTTTGTCTTAGTCCCTAATATCCACGTTTTTAATGAGAACGATACGTGTGTGTTTGTTGCATCTGATCATGATCCTGAATGGCAGCGAAGACCGCGTCCAACAGGTCGATATACAAGCACGGCTTGGATTCCTGGTAATTTGCTCTCAGAAGGTATGCTAATTGTCGGTCCGGCGATCAGCACAATGAATCCCGTCATTGTTCACTTTTTCGAAAGGGATGCAGTCTCATTTCAGGTTATCGACACTCTCGACGGAGATTCTGCTCGTGGAGATTACGCTGGCCCGATTTCAGGAATCGTAAGGCCAATGCTGAAATGGACTACTCAATTTCGCCCTGATACAATGGAGACTTCAGTTTCTAAGGAGATTTCTTCATGAAAGTCGTCATTCTTGCCGGGGGGCTAGGTACGCGGTTGGCAGAAGAGACTGAAGTCAAGCCTAAGCCTATGGTCGAGATCGGCGGAAGGCCCATTCTGTGGCATATTCTGAAGCATTTTTCTCATTTTGGCACGAACGAATTTTTTGTAGCGTTAGGATACAAGGGAGAGTTCATAAAGCGCTTTTTCGTAGATTATTGTAGTCTCAACGGCAATATGACCATCGATCTCGCCCAAGGGAATGTAGAGGTGCACGAAAAGAAGTGCGAGGACTGGAAGCTGCATCTAATCGATACAGGCATAGATACTCTTACGGGAGGACGAGTTAAGCGATTAGAGCCATGGCTGAAAGACGAAACATTCATGGTTACTTATGGTGACGGCGTCAGCGATGTAGATCTAAATGACCTGTTACGATTCCATCGATCTCATGGTCGGATTGCAACAGTGACTGCTGTTAGACCGCCAGCGAGGTTTGGCGGCTTGATCTTTGACGGTGACTTCGTTACCGATTTCATTGAAAAGCCTCAGATCGGCGAAGGATGGATCAATGGAGGATTCCTTGTCTTTGAGCCGGAGATCTTCAAGTATTTGGAAGGAGATCGCAGCAGTTTAGAGGCTGATGCATTGGAACACCTGGCAAGAGATCATCAACTAGCAGCGTTTAGGCATGATGGCTTCTGGCAATGCATGGATACATTACGAGACAAGCGGCTCTTAGAGAGTCTTTGGCAGGAAGGAACAGCTCCCTGGAAGGTATGGAAGTGAGTAATTTCTGGCTCGATCGGGCAACTTTCATAACAGGGGCCACAGGTTTTGTTGGTGGATGGCTGACCCAAAGGCTTGTCGATGAAGGGGCTGACGTTGTCTGCCTTGTCCGTGACTGGGTTCCAAAGTGCGATTTAGTGAGATATGGCCTTATTGAAAATGTTAAAACAGTACGTGGAGACGTAGGAGACCAAGCCCTGTTGGAGAGGGGTTTGGGAGAATACGAGGTTGAGACTGTTATACATCTGGCAGCGCAGACCATAGTTCCGATAGCAAACAGGAATCCGGTCTCTACTTTCGAAGCAAATATAGGAGGCACATGGGCATTGCTTGAGGCCTGCAGAAGAAGCCCTACTGTAAAGCAGATAATATTGGCCTCTTCTGACAAGGCTTACGGAGCCCACAAGATCCTTCCTTACGATGAGGATCTGCCGCTCCAGGGGAGGCACCCTTACGATGTTAGCAAGTCATGTGCTGATCTTATAGCACAGGCATATGCAATCACTTACGGCCTTCCTGTAGTTATCACTAGATGCGGCAACTTCTATGGTGGAGGCGACTTGAACTGGAACAGGATTGTACCAGGGACCGTCCGCTCTGTCTTGCGTGGAAATAGCCCAGTAATCCGGTCCGATGGGAAGTTCGTAAGAGACTATTTCTATGTCGAAGATGGGGCAGCGGCTTATATGCTGCTGGCAGAAAAACTTTCTGAAGACTCCAATCTGCGAGGATTGGCCTTCAACTTCTCCAATGAGTCTAAAATCACAGTTCTGGAACTTGTCGAGAAGATTCTATCTCTAATGAACTCGGAACTGACGCCAGAAGTGCGCAATGAAGCCACCAACGAGATTCATGATCAATATCTGAGCGCGACTAGAGCGAGAGAGGTTCTAGAATGGCGACCCCTTTTCACTTTAGAAGAAGGCCTCGAAAAAACGATCAGATGGTACAGGAAATTTCTGGGATATGATGAATGAGATAAAGGTTGCATGTCGGTCATGTGGAAAGAGAGATCTAAGGATGATTCTTTCCCTAGGGCGAATGCCTTTGGCCAACGCTCTTCTTACTTCTGAAGAGCTGACCCTTCCGGAGGCCTGCTATCCTCTCGATCTCGTATTCTGTCCTAACTGCAAACTAGTGCAGATTACAAAGACTGTGCCACCAGAGAAGCTTTTTGGGGAATATCTTTACTTTTCATCCTTCTCTGATACCATGCTTAAACACGCAAAAGAGCTTGTCAATAGTCTGATTCAATCTCGCAGGTTAGACAGCAGCAGCTCGGTTATTGAGGTTGCTAGCAATGACGGTTATCTTCTCCAGCACTACCAGCAGAAGGGAGTTCCGGTTCTGGGCATCGAGCCGGCAGCCAATATCGCCAGGGTGGCCCGTGAAGAGCGAGGCACACCAACCCTATGTGAGTTTTTCGGGGAAGGCCTGGCCAGAAGGCTTTGCGAAGAAGGCAAAAGGGCAGATGTCATCCACGCCCATAATGTTTTGGCCCATGTTGCTGACTTGAACGGCTTTGTGGCTGGCATATCTCAGTTGCTCAAGGAGGATGGGGTAGTTGTAATAGAGGTTCCTTATCTTAGAGACTTGATAGAGCACTGCGAGTTTGATACCATTTATCATGAGCATCTGTGCTACTTCTCTCTTAGCTCATTGAATTATCTGGTCCAAAGGCATGGATTAATGATCGAGAATGTTGAAAGAGTTCCCATTCACGGAGGATCTCTACAGCTTTTCATAACCAAATCAGGCTTATCCTGTGCATCTGATTCGGTGAAACGCGTGTTGAGAGAAGAAGTGGACCTGGGCATGGATGAGTTTGGATTTTATGAAAACTTTGCCAGGCGAGTAGAGATTCTTAGAGATTCCCTTCTGGTTCTTTTAGTTGAACTGAAGCAGCAAGAAAAGAGAATTGCAGCGTATGGAGCGGCTGCCAAAGGCAGCACTCTTCTTAACTATTTCCAAATTGGAGCGGACCTACTGGACTTTGCAGTAGATCGCAGCAAGTACAAGCAGGGGCGCTATATGCCGGGGATGCATCTGCCTATTTATTCTCCCGAGAAGCTACTGGAAGCTATGCCTGATTACGTCCTAATGCTAACATGGAACTTTGCAGACGAGGTTCTAGACCAGCAGGAAGAGTATCGTCGGCGTGGTGGGCGGTTTATTATCCCTATACCGGAAGTTAAAGTTGTCTGAACCTGAATGATAATGGAGCGATTGGATCCGTGATCTTTACTGAGACAAAGCTGAAGGGTGCGTTTATAATTGAGCCCGAGAGGCTAAATGACGAGCGTGGCTTTTTTGCCCGCACTTTTTGCCAAAATGAATTTGAAGATCACGGCATTCGCATGGAGATCGCACAATGCAACATCTCCTTCAACAAAAAGAAGGGCACATTGCGAGGTATGCACTATCAAGCTCCCCCCCATGAGGAAGGCAAGCTAGTTTCTTGCACCAAAGGCGCAATTTATGACGTGATCCTCGACCTTCGGCCGAGATCCATTACTTTCAAGAAATGGATCGATATAGAATTGTCTCGGGAAAATAGAAAAATGCTTTACATCCCTGCAGAGTTTGCTCACGGATTTCAGACACTGGAAGACGAAACTGAAGTTTTCTACATGATATCTGAGTTTTATCATCCGGAGTGCGCAAAGGGTATCAGATGGGATGATCCTGTGTTTGGGATAAAATGGCCGATAGACTTAAAGATAATCAACGCAAAGGATCAATCATACAAGATGTTTATATGATCTAGTGGGATATTGTGAATAATCCTCTTCAATTTGTTTGAATTAATTGGTGGATAATTGATGATTGTCTCAAATCAACAAGAGCTTCTCAGTGCAATTAAATCATCGACACCAGAGCAAGGACCTGCTATTGTTATTACCATTGGGAATCCAGTTGAGGGGATCCTTAGACCAGTATCAACAGTAAAAGGCCATTTGAACTCGAATGATATAAGATTACTCACTAAATGGCGCAATCAATTTGCCAAATCCTTTTTAACCGAGTTCAATGCAACGGAAAGCGGCACAGAGAGATGGTTGACCGATATCGTAGGGCCTGATGATAGAAGGATATTATTTATGGTTGACGATGTAACTGGCCGTCCATTTGGATCCATGGGTCTTGCTCTAATAAATTGGGAAAATCGATTCGCAGAGGCTGATGCAATAGTTAGAGGCGCATATGCTCCACCGGGCACTATGAAAAATGCTTTGAACATTATGTTGAAATGGGCAAAAAACCAATTGAATCTATCAAAATTTAGGGTCCGAGTCCGTTCCGATAATACGGCTTTAGATTTCTATAGGAAATTTGGTTTTCAAGAAATAAAGCGCGTCCGATTGAGAAGAGTTGATGAACCCAACGTCATCCGCTGGGTTGAAGACATTTCCATAATGTCTGATGTCCCAAGTCTAGTCTATATGATTTATGAATGTTTATAAAATAGTGATGTGTTAATTAAATGGAAGCTAACGATCTCGAATGGGATCTAAGAATAAGGCTGATTCGCTTTGCGAATTCGAGTTTGAAAGAGGGAAAATGTATAGTGAATTAGATAAAATGGGCGAAGAACTAGCTTTAAAACGAATTGGAATAGAGTTCATTCAAAAGACTTTAATGTGCAAATATTCTTATAATTTCTCATGGTTAGGAAGACCCATCATTCAGTTTCCTCAAGATATAGTTGCAGTGCAGGAGTTAATCTGGCAAATTAAGCCTGATTTGATAATAGAAACGGGTATCGCGCATGGTGGATCTCTAATTCTTTCAGCTTCCATTCTAGAACTCATTGGTGGAGATGGGATTGTCCTGGGAATTGATGTAGAAATACGAGAACATAATAGAATTGCGATTCAAGCCCATAGTCTTGCTAAGAGAATCAGGATGATTCAAGGTTCATCAACGGATGATTTGGTTGCCAAAAAGATAAGAGAAATTGCAAAAGGGAAAAAGTCTATTTTGGTTCTGTTGGATTCTAACCATACCCATGACCATGTTCTTAGGGAATTAGAGCTCTATTCTCCTTTGGTCAATAGGGGCAGCTACCTAATAGTTTTTGATACGATTGTAGAGGATTTACCAGAGGGGTCTTTCCCAGATCGTCCTTGGGACAAAGGGAATAATCCTAAAACCGCTGTCAGAGAGTTTTTGAAGACAAATCATCGCTTCGTAGTCGACAAAGATATCGAAAACAAGCTGCTGATAACGACTGCGCCGGAAGGATATCTGAAATGCATTAGTGATTGATCATGGATCGAATCCCCGTTTCCGGACCTTGGATAACTCAAAAAGAGATAGATTATGTCACAGATGCTGTCACCAACGCATGGTATTCCAAGGCCAATATTTATAACGAACGCTTCGAACAGGCCTTTGCAAATTATTTGGGCGTTCGACATGCCATCTCTCTACCATCATGTACTTCGGCAATTCATCTCTCTTTGTTAGCCCTCGGTGTCGGTCCGGGAGATGAAGTGATCGTGCCGGATTTGACCTGGATAGCTTCAGCCGCACCGATAAATTACGTCGGCGCGACTCCTGTTTTTGCGGATATTGATAAAGACACTTGGTGCCTGTCAGCAGAATCCTTTGAAGAGTGCATAACCCCGAAGACCAAGGCGGTAATACCAGTAGATCTTTACGGCAATATGCCGAAGATGGATGCAATTTCTGAGATTGCTAAGCGACATGGGATATCCGTAATTGAAGATTCCGCTGAAGCGATCGGCTCTGAATATAAAGGAAGGAAGGCAGGCCACTTAGGCAATATCGGAGTTTTTAGCTTCCATGGCTCAAAAACCCTCACTACTGGTGAAGGGGGAATGCTGGTAACCGACATGGATGATGTCTTCCGACGTGCTCTGGTTTTGCGCGACCATGGTCGTCCTCCTGGGGATAAAAAGTTTTTCAATGCAGAAGTAGCTTTCAAATATAAAATGAGCAGCATGCAGGCGGCTCTCGGGCTGGCACAACTTGAGCGAATCGATGAATTGATCTCGCGCAAACGACAGATCTTCGAATGGTACAAGAGAGAGCTTGCCGATTTGGACGGCATAACGATGAACTGTGAATTGCCAGAAACAAAAAATACTTACTGGATGGTTACTATCGTTCTGGACTCAAATTTAGGGATTGAAAAGGAAAACCTAAGACTACTTATGGACGCAAGGAATATCGATTGTCGGCCTTTCTTTTATCCTTTGAGTTCGATTCCAGCATATGAATATCTAAACGAGGCACGTGTGGCAAGGCTTAGAAACAAGGTCAGCTATCAGATCAGTCCATACGGTGTTAATCTTCCATGCGGTTTGAATATGACGCAAGAACTGGTTACTTACGTATGTAATAGCATAAGGGCGATCCTTGGTTGATAAATATAATATTAGTTTAATCCTATATGACCTTTTCATCTTTCAATGGGTGTTAATTAAACGAGAACATAACTAATTTGCTAGACCTAGTTGGGTTAAAGAGACGATATTAAAAAAACGAACAAGAAGAATTCGAATTCCAATAAAGGATTAATATGATCAATAGAGATCCATTGGTCAGCATAGGCATGCCAGTTTATAATGGCGAACAATTCATTCGTGAATCACTTGATTCATTGCTGGCACAGGATTATGACAATTTCGAGTTGATTATATCTGACAATGCGTCTACAGATCGGACTCAAGAAATTTGCAAAGAATACCTTGCAAAGGATAGTAGAATTCAATATTATTGCAATTTGACCAATCTCGGAGCTGTTAAAAATTTTAACCGAGTCTTCGAATTATCTCATGGCAAATATTTCATGTGGGCAAGCGATCACGACCTATGGCATCCAACCTTTCTCTCTCGCTGCATTTCAATCCTTGAAGATGATGCATTGGTCGTTTTGGCATATTCAAGAACTGAATCTATTGATTCTGAGGGAAATTCGCTTTATTTGTATAAAGATCAAATAAATACTCGTGGTATGCCTCCATTAAACCGATACAAATATTTATTGAATAATTTGTCTAAGTGCAACATGATTTATGGCTTAATCAGAAGCGAAGTACTAAATGATACAGACTTATTCAAAAATATAATTGGGCCTGACAATTTACTGCTAGCTGAATTGGCTCTAGAAGGGTACTTCGTTCAAATAAAAGAGGTTCTGTTTTATCGCAGGAAAAATAGATCGGATGACTGTAATGACGATGATCGCATTTATAGAACACTAAGCAGCTTAAATCCGGTAAATGTTGGCACGAAAACAAAAACATCGAAAAGCAATTTATATTGCGAATTGCGCGACGCCCATATAAAGTATTTGGCAAAATCTTCACTAGGATTTTTTGGCGGTTTGGATGCTTCTATAGCGACTTGCTTTCGCTTTCGCTTAAATATAGTAGATCTACAATTTTTGAATAGCCATCTACCTGGATGGCTAAAACTCATATATTCCATTAAAGGGATTATATTGTATACACGTTATAGATTCGCCCCACGAGTGTAGTAACAAAAATACGTTTCCATTCCCACAAGCTGGCAGTTTTGAATTTACCTGCAGAAGAACTTGTTCCCCTCTAACGGATCATATAATAGGAATCGCCGCATATAACTCTAGCTCGATCACCAGATCTCTTGTTGAAATTAATACAGGTTCAAAATTGACGAAATCCATTGATAAACCCAGAGTATCCGTCCTCATGACAGTATACAATGGCGAGAAGTATCTGAGTGAGGCAATTGATAGCGTCTTAAATCAGACCTTCAAAGATTTCGAATTCTTAATTATCGACGACGGTTCAACCGATGGCAGTGCAGATATCATTCAGTCATACAAAGATTCACGCATACGGTTCATAAACAATGGAAAAAATCTCACAGTACCCGTTTCATCGAACATAGGATTGCACCTTGCAAGCGGAGAATATATTGCTAGAATGGATTGTGATGACATCAGCCTTCCAGAGCGATTGGAGAAACAGGTACAATTCATGGATGCCCATCCTGAAGTTGGGATTTGTGGCACTTGGCTGAAAATTTTCGGAAATGCTGAGGGGATTTGGAGCTATCCAACCGAACATTCAAAGATCATGGCACTTTCCTTGTTTTATTCTCCTATGGCCCACGCGACGAGTATGATGAGAAAAGAACTGCTTTTCAAGTATCGGCTTTTTTATGATGAATCTTACAGATATGCATCAGATCATGATCTCTGGGTGCGTTGCGAAAAATATTTTCCTTTAGCGAATTTAGATGAAGTCCTTTATCACTATCGTCGTCACGGAACTCAAATTGGAAACCGACACCTCAAAGAACAACGACATTTTTCAGATCAGATTCGTTTGAGGCAGCTTCACGAGCTGGGACTGGACCCAAACTTGCAAGAGATAGAGCTACACAGGGCTTTGATCTTGAGGAGTTACGTCGCAAACAAGGAGTTTATTGAAAGTGCTAATAAATGGATGCTGGAAATAAAATCCGAAAATGATAGGAAAAGATTATACCCTGAGCCAGCATTCTCGATGATGCTTGCTGAGAAGTGGTTTGAGGTCTGCATTGCATCGACGAGTCTAGGAGTTTGGGCTTGGAAATCTTTTTGGGCGTCCCCATTAAGCGAATACTCTGCTTTGAGCCGGAGAACGAAAGTGACTTTCCCCATAAAGTGTCTTCTTATGAACGGAAAATACTAAAATGCATCACTTGGTCTGATGTTTATAGTCCTATCAAAGACGGAATGTGTAATCAGAACATCTGATCAAAGCCCGATCCTATACAAATTAGTCTTGGATTGATATACTTGACCAAAAACACGGTAATCGGTATTCATCCGGATAGAACTGGAAGTGGGAGCTATTCAGAAAAGCTATCGAAATTTTTTGAAGATCGAGGGGTTGCGGTTCGTTTTTTGAACCTCCTTGATCAGGATGCGCTGGAGCAAGCGCGCCAGTGTGATGGTGTGATGTGGCGTTGGGCTCACAACCCGCAGGATAAGCAGTCAGCTCGAAGAATCCTGTATACGATTGAACATTACTTGGGTATTCCGGTTTACCCGGACACTTTCACATCATGGCATTATGATGAAAAAATAGCAGAGCATTACCTTCTTCAGGCCTTAAATGCGCCTATGCCCAAGACTTGGATCTTTTGGAACCCAGAAGAAGCACTCGATTGGTGTAAGTCAGCGCCCTATCCTGTGGTATTTAAACTCTCGTGCGGTGCAGGGTCCTCAAATGTGTTGAAAATTGACAGTCAGTCCGAGGCGGAACGCCTGATCAATCGAATTTTTCTGCAAGGCATTTTTCCATACACGATGAATGAGTTCAAGACTTCCGGATTGCCGAGATCGACCTCCCAGCTAATGAGCTTTGCAGGTCGTTCGATGGACGCATTTGGGTACATTGTATCGGGAGAGTATCCCAGACTTCACTCTCACTGGTGGAAACCGGAACACGGTTATGCGTATTTCCAGGAGTTTCTTGAGGGAAATGAATTTGACACAAGAGTTGGGACAATAGGCAATCGAGCATTTGCACTACGTCGGTTCAATCGTCCAGGAGATTTTCGGGCATCTGGTAGCGGGATCATTGATTTTGATCCATTGAAAATTGACTCAAGGTGTATAGAAATTGCATTTGAAGTATCTAGAAAGGGAAAATTTGGTCGTGCATACGTTCCACTGAAAACCGTGATTCGTTGCTCTGGCGTTAGAACTATGAGATTTCGTATACCAAATATGGTTCTGAATCGAGCTTTCAGTTAATTAGGTGCACGACCGAAAATTTCAATCAATGAATTATGATTTTTTATATAGAGAAAGTGAACCAGTAATATGCGAAATAAGTTACACCTCGCCCGATTCATATAAATACAAATGCTCAGGACATTGGGATTCTGACCTAAACTGGATCGAACGGAATATGTGGCCAGAAGAAGCCTTGGTCATAGATTTCCTCGCTAAAATCGAGGCGACTTCTCATAAGCAGGTGCCTTGATGCATATTGGATTCCTGACGCCAGAGTATGTAAGGCCAAAAACTCCTGATGGCGGCTTGGCGAATTACCTCCGCAAAGTCAGTCTATCTTTGACTGAGAAAGGTCATGATGTGTCTATTCTGGTCTTATCCAATAAAAATTCTACTTGGTATGATAAATCCGTCAAAATTTATGAAGTCAAAAGGCTGAAATATTCTTACGAGACCAACATTTTCTCATATTTATATCCACTTGTTCAAATTATTTCTTCTAAATATCTGGCAAATTTAGTATGGAAGATACACCGAGACCATCCTTTCGATATCATCCAGGCGCCTAGTTATAAAGCATTAGGCTACAGTTTACTGAACAACAACGAAATACCCATCGTTTGTCGTGCTTCAAGCTATACCCCTATAAAAAGAACAGCATACGGAAGAAAGCGAAGTTTTAATGACTATTTATCCGATTGGCTTGAAATCCGGCAGATATTAGATGCAGATGCATCTTTTGCTCCTAGCTATTTTCTCGCAAGAGTTATTGAGCACATTGAAGGACACAAATTACAAGTTATCCGAACTCCAATTGAAGCGACAAGGGATATTAAGGAGGATATTTCGTACTTTCGAGCGTTTCTAGCAGATAAACGATATATGCTCTTTTTCGGCACATTGAGTCGTATAAAAGGCGCTGACTTACTTGCTGATGTTCTCCCACATATATTGAAGCAACACAAGGAACTATATTTCGTATTTGTTGGCAGAGATGATGGCTTGCCAGATGGTAAAAAGGTGTTTGATTACATCTATGATAATTGCCAAAATTGTAGAGATCGATTACATTATCATCCTTCTCTCCCCAAATCGCAGCTTTATCCAATTATTTACAATTCAATAGGGGTGGTGATGCCTTCTAGGGTTGATAATTATCCTAATGCGTGTCTAGAGGCTCAATCTTTGGGAGTGCCCGTCATAGGGACGCATGATTCTAGTCTCGATGAAATGATTGTCGACGGAGAGACAGGTTATCTTGCCCAAAACGATGATGTTGATAGTCTCGAAATTAACATCGAGCGTCTATTGAGTCAAACTTCAGAACAGAGGGAAGAAATGAAAAAACATATACTCACGTATGTCGATACAATCTCTTCCGAAGATCGAGTCGCACAATTAATCGAATTTTATAAGGCAACTATTGATGATTATTGTTCTAAGCATTGAGAATTCAGTTAATAATGATATCCTCTAAGGATGTTATAACGGGCGGCTCAGGTTTCATAGGGTCTAATCTTGCAGAAGAACTTGCTAAACATCATCAGGTCACGGTGATCGACGATTTATCAACTGGAAGGATAGATAATCTCGCTCAGATCAGCGGCATCAATTTCGTTAAGGGAAGGATTACCGATATTAGTTTGTTAAATCAAGTCTTTGCTGATGCGAAGTGCATCTTCCACGAGGCAGCTCTTCCCTCCGTTCAGCGATCCATAAATGATCCCCTATTGACCAATGCGGTGAACATTGATGGGACTTTAAATGTTTTGGTGGCCGCTCGTGACTGCGGGGTCGATAAAATCGTCTTTGCTTCGTCGTCATCGGTTTATGGCGACACTCCAACGCTGCCCAAGATGGAGGATATGACGCCTAGACCCAAATCGCCTTATGCAATAACAAAGCTCGTTGGAGAACACTACTGCAGAGTCTTTTCGGAAATCTATGGATTAAAGGCTGCATGCTTGAGATATTTCAATGTATATGGACCGAGGCAAAACCCAAAATCGCAATATGCGGCTGTGATTCCCAGTTTTATAACTAGAGTTCTTGCAAATGAGCCGCCAATAATATTCGGAGACGGAACCCAGACTAGAGATTTCACATACGTTAAAGATGTGGTTAAAGCAAATATTCTGGCTATGGAAAGCGAATCTGAAGGAGTATTTAACATAGCTTGCGGACATAGAGTAAGTTTGAATGCGCTTGCAGATGAGATCATGCAGATCGTTGGCGTGAAATTGGCTCCTGTATATGAAAAACCAAGGCCGTGAGATGTTAAGGACTCACTGGCTGATATATCAAGTGCAAAAGAGAAGCTGGGGTATGGGCCCAGTTTTGATCTGAATTCAGGATTAAGGGAGACGATAAGCTGGTTCAAGAATGACTTAAAAAGCCAGAGTTGGAGATATACTGATAAATTTATGGAATAAACATGTGGCATTAGTCTTTTCATTTGTTTCAGATATTGGATGATTGGTCGCAAAAGAAGGTCCCTTCATGGAATTATCAGTCATAGTCCCTACATATAACCGCAGCAATCTTCTATCTAACTCTCTCCAATCGCTAGTTAATCAAACTCTCGATAAGTCGCTCTATGAAATCATCGTAGTCAATAACAACTCTACAGATGATACACAAGAGATTGCTGAAAAGTTCATTAAAAAGGAGCCGAATATGAGGTTGGTATTCGAAAGAAATCAAGGCGTTTCGAATGCCAGGAATCGGGGTTGGCGTGAGGCGCATGGGGACTTCGTGGCGTACACGGATGATGATACAAAAGTGGCTTCTGATTGGTGTGATAGAATTCTTAAGGCCTTCAGAACAGTAGTTCCAACTCCTGTTGCAGTAGGCGGAGCAATCTATCCCTGGTACGAGATTCACCCTCCGGATTGGTTCTCAGATGAATTTGAAATAAGGTCATGGGGTGAGTCTGCTGGATTTTTAGAGGTTCCACGAGCACACAATGGATTTTCAGGGGCCAACATGGCATTCAAGCGCAGCATACTTGAGCAATATGGTGGTTTTTCTCTAAATTACGGAATAATCGGCGATGAAATGCGGCTGGGTGGAGATACTGAATTATTCACTAGAATTTATAAAAATTGCCCATTTTTCTGGTACGATCCGGATATAAAGGTGTCCCATTGGGTTCCGGCGTCTACTATGAGCGTTAGTTATCGAATAAAACGCGCCTTTAAGGGCGGAATTGCTTGGTCTCATTTAAATAATAGGAAGATATTCTCTCTACAATATTTGAAGAGTTGGGCATGTTTATGTCTCTTTATAATAAAAGCTCCATTAAAAATGTGGAGGAGGAAAACTGGCCTTCAAACTGAATGCGTAATGATTCTCCAGGAACTTGCCAGTAGTCTCGGATATTTAATCGGGCATTAAACGAAACTGATGTGCAATCCCAACTAATTGATAATGATAAAATGAGATATTAGGACGGAGAATTGATGGTTATGGACCTTGTCAGTACGATAAAAGATAAGACCGCAAAAATAGGGGTGATAGGTCTTGGTTATGTTGGTTTGCCGCTATCAATTGCTTTTGCAAAGGCCGGATTTTATGTAAATGGCTTTGATATCGATGAACGAAAAGTTGAAGCTCTTAAGAATGGTGAGAGCTATATAAAACATATAAATCCAGAGGTAATAACGCATTTGTTTGAAACGCAAAGATTCTTGCCCACAAATGATTTCTCAAGACTTGACGACACAGATTGCGTGATAATCTGCGTGCCAACACCCCTCAATAAAAATAGAGAGCCGGATTTATCTTTTGTATTTGACACAACCAGGACGATAGCCGAGCACCTTCACAGGGGCCAGTTAATAGTGCTTGAGTCGACGACCTATCCTGGTACAACAGATGAGGATATGAGGGCCATACTGGAGAAAACAGGCCTGAAGGCTGGAGAGGACTTCTATCTCGCCTTTTCTCCTGAAAGGGAGGACCCGAACAACAAGGACTTCTCTATTACAAATACCCCCAAGGTGGTTGGAGGCTATACAGAGAAGTGTCTTGAAGCTGCCAAGGCCCTTTACGATGCAATAGTCATAAAAACCGTTCCGGTTTCATCTACAAAGGCGGCTGAGGCAACAAAGCTCCTGGAGAACATATATAGGGCTGTAAACATCGCGCTGATAAACGAGCTTAAAATGCTTTTTGATGATATGGGGATAGATATCTGGGAGGTCATCGATGCGGCAAAGACCAAGCCCTTCGGCTTCGAAGCATTCTATCCCGGACCTGGCCTTGGCGGACACTGTATACCAATTGATCCTTTTTATCTAACATGGAAAGCCAGAGAGTACGATTTTGAGACGAGGTTCATTGAGCTTGCTGGCATGATAAATACCTACATGCCGTACTACGTTGTTCGAAAGACCATGGAGGCTCTCAACGATAGAGGCACATCAATAAAAGGTTCGAAGATTTTGATCCTAGGGCTAGCCTACAAGAAAGATGTAGGTGATGTTAGAGAGTCACCTTCTTTAAAGCTGATAGAGCTATTCCTTGCAAGAGGAGCGAAGGTTGACTACAACGATCCATACATTCCGGAGACCCATAAGATGCGACAGTACAATCTACAGATGCGATCAGTACCGGTTACGGAAAAGACGCTGGCAGGATACGATTGCGTGGTCATAGCTACTAATCACTCGTCCTATGATTATGAATCCATTGTAAAAAACAGCAGAATGATAGTAGATACAAGAAATGCGACTTTCGGTTTTGAAAGCGATAAAGTGGTGAAAGCTTAATCGACTAATTCTTGGAATTTGACAGACCAGATTCCAGACAAGGTTGGCAGTAATGAAACGATTAAGATTCTTAATCCTCAACACTGATTATCCGGAATATTTGCGCTGGTTGTACCGTCAGAATCCTGGGCTTGAAAATGCCTCTTACAAGGAACAAATGAGGGTTCGCAATAAAAGCCTTTTCGGAACTGCTGATTTTTATTCTAGCAACCTTAAAAAGCTAGGCCACGAGGCATTGGACATCCATGTAAACAATGAGTTCATGCAAAGGGCATGGATGCGAGAACACAGCAGCAAATTTGATTCAAGGTCAAAAATCAGCAGAACAAGAGGATACGCAAATGAGTTGCTCCTCAAAGCCGCGAATACTCCGCTTAGATACCTCAAGCCGTTGGCTAAACCATTTATCGGATCTCCTACTATCTATTCCTGTAAGTACAATGCGATCCTAGAGGCACAGATAAAGTATTATAATCCAGATATTATATTAAATCATGCTATTAATGAGATCAAATCGGAATTTTTTAACGATTTGAAGCAGTATTATGGGCTGCTAATAGGACAACATGCAGCAGCTCAGCTCTCCGAATCCGAGGATTTTAGTAATTATGATCTAATAATCACTTCCTTTATGCCTACTGTCCAATGGTTTAAAAAGAGAGGCGTTAAAGCAGAAATATTTAAATTGGGCTTCGAAGAGAGCATTCTACCGCAAGTAAATGGATGGCGTGATTTCAAAACTAAGAAAATTGATGTCTCTTTTGTTGGCAGCTTCTTCGACATCCACAGTTCTAGAACGGATCTATTGGAGACTATTTGTAAAAAATTCCCTAGAACCAAAATCTGGGGCCCTGGTATAGAACATTTGCCACTCAATTCGCAGATAAGAAACTGCTATCAAGGTCGAGCATGGGGGCACGATATGTACAGGATACTCGGATGTTCAAAAATCACCATCAATCACCATGGAAATGTTCTTCCTTATGCCAATAATATGCGTCTTTATGAATCAACTGGTATGTGTGCGCTTCTGATCACGGATTGGAAAAATAATCTTTCTGATATGTTTAATCCAGATGAGGAAGTAATCGGCTATCGAACCTCCGAAGAATGTGCGGAATTGATTAATTATTATCTGAAACATGATAATGAAAGAGAAGTTATTGCACGTGCTGGTCAGAGAAGGACGTTGTCAGAGCATACATATTATCAAAGAATGCAGGAATTGGAGGGTATAATAACAGAGTATATATGAAAATATATCTCAACATATTCCGCTTTCTATAAACTCAAAAACCCAACCGATACGTCACATTATGCCTCCACGCCATGTGGAGAGCAGATGGCAATTTAGCTGAATATATTTTCAATGGCCAAATCCAATAGAGCTGATATAGATGTGTATAGAAGCAATAGAATACAATGGTACAAGGTACGCGGAGATAATATGGAGCAATGCACGTGTTGATCGCACAACTTTCTTTTCTCCTCCAGAATCCTCCTTCCAGTTTGGGTTATTAGCTCACAGTGCAGGTTTTGTGGAGCCGCCTCATTCTCACAGAACTATGTCTCGTACTATCGATGATCTCCAGCAAATGTTCTTGGTCCAGAGTGGTGTAGTGGCAGTGCAGCTTTATAGCGATGAAGGAGAACTGCTAAGAGAGGTCATTCTTAGCAAAGGGGACGCAATAGTATTAATTCACGGCGTTCACGCTATCAGAGTTATCGAGGATATGCAGTGTATTAGTGTAAAGCAGGGGCCCTTCTTGGGCACGGAATATGATAAAATCTTCGTCGAGGGCAGGAAATGATACCGGTTTTCCAGCCGATAATTGGCGAAGAAGAGATAGCTGCAGTAGTAGCGGCTCTGCGCCGAGGAGAGATTTCGGGTACCTTTGGAGAAGCATTAAATCAATTCGAGGAGGAGTTCGCTAATTACTGTAGTTGTAAATACGGTGTGGCTGTAACCAATGGAACCACTGCCTTGCATCTGGCTGTCGCAGCCGCTGGTATAGGTCCTGGTGATGAGGTGCTTATCAGTGCAAGCACAAATATTGCAACTGCCCTAGCGGTTATTCATAATGGCGCAATTCCGGTTCCCGTGGATTCTGAGTGCATTACTTGGAACCTTAATCTCGATCTTATTGAGGATCTGATAACCCCCAAGACAAAGGCCATAATTCCCGTTCACCTATATGGCCATCCAGTAGATATGGACCGGTTAAAAGACATCGCCGAGGAACATAATCTCACTGTGATTGAAGATTGCGCAGAAGCGCATGGGGCTCTTTGCCGGGAAAGAAAGGTGGGAAGCTTCGGCGATATGGGGTGTTTTAGCTTTTATGCTAATAAAGTAATCACCACAGGCGAAGGCGGAATGGTGGTGACAAATGATGAAGCTCTTGCCGAGAGGATGCGTCTTTTTAGGAATCTTGCTTTTGCAAAACCCAGGTTCAGGCACGATGTTGCAGGTTACAACTTCAGGATGAGCAGCTACCAGGCGGCCATGGGGTTGGCCCAGTTAAATAAGATTGGTCGTATCATCACAGAAAAGAGACGTGTAGCACACACCTATAATCGCTATTTAAAAGATGTACCGGGCTTGCAACTGCCTACGGAAATGGAATGGGCATTCAATGTCTACTGGATGTATGCCATTGTCGTTAAGCCTAAGTTCGGCATATCCCGCGACCAATTGACCAAAGTCTTGTGGGCAAATGAGATTGAAACACGCACATTTTTCTGCCCCATGAATCAGCAGCCTTGCTTATTATCTAAGCCGGGATTCCGAGAGATTCCATGCCCGGTAGCAGACAAGCTCTGGGAAACGGGGATCTATCTACCATCTACATATACTCTATCAAACGAGACCATCGAATCTATAGCACTTGGCATTCAAAATGCGCACGATAAATTAGATCAGGATGATTAGCTATATATCTAACATAAATAAGCGTGAAAAATATATATTACTGTCTAGGAGGACTCCTATTAACCTCCATTTTTGTTTGCGTCTTTATAAATAGCATATAAAGGCATAAGCAGAATTTCGAGGTTTTTAGGAATCCTCCTAGGAATAGCAAGAAAAAATAAAGCACTTTACATGAATGAATAATATTCAAAAGGGATTCAATGAGCTCTTACGTCGGCCGACACTCTGAATTGTACGATATCTTTTATGCCGATAAGCCCTACGAAAAAGAGGCTGTTTTTATAAATCAATGTATAAGGCAGCATAGCATAGGCGAAACTAGGAGTCTACTCGAGTTGGCATGCGGTACTGGATCACATGCCTTGGCCTTAGAAAAGTTTGGCTACAATATTGTAGGCACCGATTATTCCGAAGATATGTTAGGGGTCGCACGGATAAAAGCTGCTAAAAGCTTCTCGAGGGTGGATTTCCGTTTACAGGATATGCGTGATCTTCATCTGTCAGATCCGCCATTTGATGCTGCCATCTGCCTTTTCGATTCAATAGGCTATGCCAGCACTACTGAGGCGATAAAGAACATACTCAAAGGCCTGCATGACCATCTTCGGCCAGAAGGGCTATTCATATTAGAATTCTGGCATGCATCGGCCATGCTGCGCAATTACGAGCCTCTGAGAATTCGCAGGTGGTCTATTCATGATATGGAGATTATGCGCATCTCTGAGACAGAATTAGAGTATGATAAACAGCTCGCTCACGTAACGTATACCATTTACGAACTGCGGAAAGACGGAACCTATTCCATTATAAAGGAGACTCAAACAAATCGTTATTTTCTGGTTCAGGAGATGAAGGAGTTGTTATTATCATGTTCCTTCAAACCCCTAGAATGGTTTGCAGGATTTACTGAAAGTAAGAACATATCTGATGAAACCTGGCACATTGTCGTTATTGCTAGACGGCGATAGAAAAAGTTTTGCACGAAGGAGTACAACCATCTCTATGAAAGTTGGCGTGTTTATCGACGATTATGAACCGGAAGTTGGCGGTGGTTATACCATCCAATCAGACATTTTTTTCGCTCTAATAAAGCTTGCAAACGAATGCAAACACAATTTTGTTATATTTACATATGGAAAAAGCAGGTCAAATATAGATAAGCTTCTTGAGTCAAGTAAAATAAGCGTAATATATTATAAGCCTCCCAATATATTAGAACGGCTTATGAGTGAAATCGGATTACATCTTCCGCTAATTAGCATAATCTTGAAAAGGCCAGGCAAACTCGATCGCCTTTCTAGAGCGGCAGGGATAGATATTATGTGGTTTATTAGCCCTGCTTCGGTGCAAGTGGATGTGCCTTACATTACAATAGTGTGGGATTTACAGCACAGACTTCAACCTTGGTTCCCAGAGGTTAGCTCAAATGGCATTTGGCAAGATAGAGAATTATATCATTTGAAATCTCTACGAAGAGCGACGTTTATTGTTGCAGGAACTGAAACTGGCCGCGATGAGATAAAATATTTTTATAATATACCTTCGGAGCACATCAGGATTCTCCCTCACCCTACGCCTACCTACGCTCTTAATGCGGATCAAGAAGTCGGGAAAGCTGTGCTCACCAAATACGCCATACCTGAAGGATACCTTTTCTATCCTGCTCAGTTCTGGTCGCATAAGAACCATGCCAATCTATTGATTTCCGTAAAGATTTTGAAAAATAAGTATGGATTGAAATTGCCTGTTGTATTGGTAGGTTCGGATAAAGGCAATCTAAATTACATAAAACAGCTAGCTACAGAGCTCGATCTGTCTACGCAGATTCACTTTCTAGGATTTGTACCCCAAGAAGACCTAACTCCATTGTATCGCAATGCCTTTGCTCTTGTATATTTAACTTTCTTTGGCCCGGAGAATCTGCCCCCCCTTGAAGCTTTTGCATTGGGTTGTCCAGTAGTTGCATCAAATGTTCCTGGCGCGTCTGAGCAGCTAGGTGATGCAGCCTTATTAGTAGATCCAAAAAGCCCAGAACAAATCGCATTGACCATAAAAACCCTTCATGATAGCCCAGAGCTACAAAATACTCTAATTAAAAAAGGTCATGAAAAAGCATCAAAATGGACCGCAGAAGATTTTGTTCGTGGGATATTCTCAATTCTTGACGAGTACGAGTCAGTGCGTCGTTGCTGGGAGACGATAAGTCGAGAGTAGCAGCAACGAAACATCGAGGAGGATAAAGAAATACTTACGATATTCACGATCCCAAAGCCCTTTCATGGTCGTATTAGGATAATTCAGCGCAACGCCATAAATAGCTGGCTGAAGCTCCGACCAGAATGCGAGATTATTCTATTTGGAGACGACGAGGGCGTCGCTGAAGTTGCTGAAGAGCTGGATCTAATTCATGTGCCCGATATAACCAAAACGGAATACGGCACGCCTCTTCTGGATTTTGTCTTCCGACGAGCCCAAGATCTTGCTAGAAATGACACAATGTGTTATGTAAATTCAGATATAATTCTGATGAATGACCTTAGCACATCTCTTCAGGAGATCAAATTTGATAAATTTTTAGTGGCCGGACAAAGATGGGACCTTGACATAAAAAAGCCTCTAGATTTTGGGATGACAGATTGGGAGAACCGGCTTCGGCGTATTGTAACCCAGTACGGCAGCCTCCATCCACCAGCAGGAATTGATTACTTTGTCTTTACTAGGGATTGCCTGGGACCATTGCCGCCCTTTGCGGTTGGACGCGTGGGCTGGGACAATTGGTTCATCTATAATTCCCGAGCTAGGGGTGTTCCAGTGATTGATGTAACTCAAAGAGCAATGGCTGTTCACCAGAACCATAACTATAATCACATCCCCAAAAGAACAGGAGATAGGTGGGAAGGTCCTGAGTCCATTCGTAACCTTGAGTTAATGGGAAGGAAAATCTACGAATGGAGTCTGGAGGATGCCGACTGGTTCCTTTCAGGAAATGGCCTTCTGAAAAAGCCTCTTACTAGCAGGGAGATTTGCCGTAAACTCACTCTGGCCACCCCCGCAGACCTTCACCCTATTCTCGAAGCGCTCTTCCGGTTCCAACGCCGTGTGAGGCAAACATAGATTTCGTTTGGCAACCGGCATCTATAATCCACCCAATTCTATCAAAGATATTCGTGGGGATACATAGCCTAAAACTTCTTACCGTTAGACGATATTCCAAAAGCCGAAAAGAAGCGGGCAGATATTTGATCTTGATCTTAAGCTGATTTTTCTGTTTAGTCTTCAGGTGCTTGAAGGTCATCCCATCAATACTCTCTTTGATTATATGTTGCTCTCTTATGCTAACCAAGCCATAAGATAATAGTAGAAAAATTAAGGTACGTGTTTAGCTCATCCCAATCAGAATCAATAGACACCTTTCGTGATGACTCACGTGGCCAGTTCCAGAGAGCTAATTTCAAGTAAACTCGGCTATAGATATTGTTTTTGCTATGTTTGCAGGTTTTTAGTCAGTGTGTATTCATTGACCAAAACCAGCATCAAAAGAGCGTTTCTTGGGGCGCTAAACACATACCGATAATTTAAATTTGTTGTGTTAAGAACTATACATTAAGGACTATACTTAAATAAAAAGATCAATAAAGAAGAAAAAAGCGTCCGAATTCTTGCAAGATTATATAATAAATAATAAAAATAAAATTTTGGAATCCGCGTGTGCTCACGGTGTCACCACATAGATGAACTATGAGGATTATAATCTAAAAGTGAGATCTACCCTCATTTCCTTCCCACCTAGGCTAGTCCGGTTCGCTTGCGCATCCTTTGCTATTCATTCCTGCCCTTGCCAAAGATTTATAGAATATATGCGCTTTACCGTTTTCGACCATGTCCGACATCAAATTCTTCAGCACCAACGGCCACCCAGAACGGGTGGACTTCCGCCAGGCATTGCTGGTGGGCCAGGCCCCAGACAAGGGCCTCTACATGCCTGAAGGCATCCCGACTATTCCCTTGAGCAAGATCTTGCAGTTCTCCAAATTGAGCTATCCTGAGATAGCCTACCAGGTAGTCAAACCTTATCTGAGCGACCTAGTTGCAGACGAAGACTTCCGAGCCATGCTCCAGGACGCCTACAACTTCGATGTACCAGTTGAGAAGGTCTACGATGGAAAGTACATCATGCGCCTTGACAGAGGGCCTACTTGCTCCTTCAAGGACTTCGCCGCTCGGCTCATGGGAAGGCTGATGCAGTACTTCCTGAAGAAGGATGGAAATAGCCTCCTAATTCTTACGGCAACCTCCGGCGATACAGGCTCGGCTGTAGCCCATGCTTTCTATGGCCTGGAGAACATATTGGTAGTAGTGCTATTCCCTGAAAATGAGGTCACACCTAGGCAACGCCGCCAGATGACCACCTTGGGAAAGAACGTTTTTCCTCTAGCTATAGATGGTAAATTCGATGACTGCCAGGCACTTGTCAAACAGGCATTCGCAGATCCCGATCTGAAAGGTCTGAATCTTTCATCAGCTAACTCCATAAACGTAGGAAGGCTTCTTCCGCAAGCGGTCTACTATTTCTATGCTTACTCCCGGACGGTCGCGGATGGCAGCGCAATCGTCTTCTCCGTGCCCAGCGGAAACTTTGGCGACCTCATGGGCGGGCTGATAGCCATGAAGATGGGTCTGCCCGTCCATAAGTTCATCGCGGCTACGAACGAGAACGACGAGTTCCCCAACTTCATGAAGACAGGCGTCTACGAGCCCATCCGGCCAAGCGAGAACTGTATCTCCAACGCTATGAACGTGGGCCAGCCAAGCAATTTAGCCAGGCTCTTTAGTCTGTACGGCGGTCAGATGGACGAGACCGGCCAAGTGAACAAACAGCCCGATCTGCAGGC
>Ga0209777_10002147_pt1 | contig 26659 bp, 24 predicted proteins | sample FrelakmetHBP12HB_FD_187147 | JGI IMG/M metagenome (GOLD analysis project Ga0209777, IMG submission 187147) | Freshwater lake sediment microbial communities from the University of Notre Dame, USA, for methane emissions studies -HBP12 HB (SPAdes)... | ecosystem: Environmental > Aquatic >... | reverse complement strand
ACTGGAGCCGATGACCAGAATCGAACTGGTGACCTACTGATTACGAATCAGTTGCTCTACCGGCTGAGCTACATCGGCATCCATTAAAGAGATGACGTATTTATATTAAGGAGTTTTCCTTGTCAACATCAATCTGTATCTCCTTAATGAGTGTAGCGAACTCCGGTAGGAGCCGGAGGCTCCATACAATAATGAGACCCGAGCTTCAGAAACAAAGTGCCCTGAAGCTTGCAGGACGAATTATCCCGCGAAGCAGAGGATAACGCGACCTCCCGCAGGTTATACCGCATTCATACCCCGGCTGAAGACGGAGGATTCCAAACTGCGGGATTGACATCTATGTTATTTTCCTTTAGCTTCCATTAGAAAATTCCACCTGACAAGGGTTTTTTTGAATTATGATTCTTTTCGTTTTAACCTTTTTATGCCTTTATGGCGGCATTAATTTCTATGCCTTTTTCCAGGCAAGAAGTGTTTTTCATTTTTCCGGTTTTCCCCAAATCATAATCATAATTGTGTTGATATTGCTTATTTTTGCTCCAATCCTGGTGAGGGTAGCGGAAGTTTATCATCAGGAATTTATGGCTAGGGCAATTGCCTATATCGGTTATATCTGGATGGCCTTTGTTTTTCTCTTTTTCTTCTTCAACGTCACTTTTGAAATTATCTTATTTTTATATAAACTTACCGGGACTGGAACCGGCTCGCCATACCTTTGTAATATTGCTTTCGGGGCAGCTATTTTTCTTTCCTTTATCTTCGTTGTTTACGGTTTTATTGATGCCAAGCAAGTCAGAGTAAAAACTCTGGAAGTGAAAACCGAAAAAATATTACCCAATAATGGTAAGATCCGAATTGTCCAAATATCCGATGTGCATGTAGGGCTAATTATCCGGAATAAACGTCTACAGGTCATTCTGGATCGCGTAAAAGAGGCCAAACCCGACATCCTGGTTTCGACTGGAGATTTATTGGATGGGGAACTTGATAACGTTATGCCGCAGGCCCGGCAATTTGTCTCCATCACACCAAAGTATGGCAAATATGCCATCTTGGGCAATCATGAATATTACGCCGGGCTTAAACGATCACTGGAATTTACTAAAGCAGCCGGATTTAAAATGCTTAGGGATGATGTCCGGCATATCGCAGGTATAAGCATCTTCGGCGCTGATGATATCACCGGAAGAAAGCTGGGTGTAATTAACGACAGACCGCTTTTTGAAAAAATGCTTGAACAACAAGGTGATGGTTTTGTGCTGCTTTTAAAACATCAGCCTTTTGTTGTTGATGGGGAGAATTTTAACTTACAGCTTTCCGGCCATACGCATGGCGGCCAAATTTTCCCTTTTATGTTAATAACACGTTTGTTTTTTCCAAAAAACTATGGATATTATGAGTTGGGAAAAAATAAGTCTCTTTACATCTCCAGAGGTGCTGGCACTTGGGGTCCACCGGTGCGCGTTTTTGCGCCACCGGAAATTACAGTTATTGATTTGATCGGGAATAAAATTAATTGATTAAATTAATGATACCGAGTTGCATTCAAAAGATACCGCGGCGGCAAGAAGGAGGCTTCGCAGGCGTATTATTTATACGTTGAGGAAGCCGACGATGCCAACAAAGTTAGCTAAAGAATGCGACTTGGCATGACCATAACTAATAACTATCCCCTATCACTGGTATCAGACATTGAAACGGAAGGTTATAATATCACCGTCCTGCACGATGTATTCTTTCCCTTCCAGGCGCAGGCGACCGGCTGATTTAACTTGTGAATGGGAGCAGTCATGCGCGATGAAATCATCGTAGTGCATGACTTCGGCCTTGATAAAGCCTCGTTCAAAATCGTTGTGAATGGCTCCGGCCGCTTTGGGGGCTTTGGTCTCCAGAGGAATAACCCAGGCCTTAACTTCATCCTCGCCGACGGTAAAAAAGGACATGCGCCCTAAAAGAGAAAAAGCCGCGCGGATAATCCGGCCAAACGCCGGCTCGGCAATACCCATCGAGTCCAGAAATTCTTTTTGATCGGCCGCATCGAGTCCGGCCATCTCCGCCTCTATCTTGCAGCAGATCCCCATGACCGGTTCTTCTAATTTTGCCTCCTTGGCAAAAGCATCGGCAAAGGAAAGATTATCTTCGGCCACGTTGACCACGACCAACTCCGGTTTAATGCTCCAGAAAGAAAAACTCCGCAGTGTAAAAACTTCCGCAGGTGTGAGCCCTGCCTTGCGTAATGGTTTTCCCGCTTCGAGGCATTTTTTTAGTTTGGGCAGAAGATCGTTTTGCGCCACATCCTGTGGCGTGAGCGCTTTCTTGGATGTTTTGGTCAGGCGCTCCATTTTTTTTTCAATGATTAATAAATCGGAAAGAATCAACTCGTCTTCCAGCTTGCGATAGGCTTCAATGCTCAATTGAACATCCGGCAGAGAAAAGCCGTCAACAACGTGCAGAATACCATCCGTGCCGCTTAAGTTCTGGCGGATGGCTTCCCATGGATGCTCGCCCACGGCGTGGACATCCACAAAAGGAACTTTGGCCGGAGATACTTTTACCGGCTTGTATATTTCGACAAGCTTGTCAAAACGCTCATCCGGCACGGAAGCCTGACCGCGCACTACCGTTTCGTTGTGCAATTGGCCGCTTTTCACACTGGTCATAATTTCAAACAATGTGCTCTTCCCGCTCTGGGGAAGGCCAAGAATACCCATTTCCATAATTTATTATCTTTCTTCCGTAGCTTCTGTATCCAAAGTAGAATTAGGCAACGCCAAAGAGATTGCCACGTCGCTTCGCTCCTCGCAATTACAGAAGGACAATTTACTTGAACTCTTTCTCAATCCTGGTCATCGCTTCCTGTAACCGATTATCGGGGACGGTCAGCGATATGCGCACAAAGCCCTCGCCATATTGGCCGTAGGCCGTGCCGGAAGCGACGATTACTGCCGTTTTATCAAACAGGCGATTGGTGAATTCCAGCGAAGTCAATCCTTTGGGCACTGGCACCCACAGATAAAATGTTCCGCGCGGCGGATTGAAATTAATGCCGATTTTTTTCAATGTTTTGAGCACAAGCTCGCGGCGTTTTCCATACAATGCCAGCATTTCTTCGATAAAACCAGATTCATGTTTCAATGCTTGAATTCCGGCAAATTGCACGGCATTAAAAATTCCCGAATCAGTGTTTTCTTTAACCTTGCTGATGGCGGCGATCAATTCGGGATTACCGCAGGCCATGCCCAGCCGCCAACCGCACATATTAAACGGTTTGGAAAGAGAGTTGAGTTCGATGCCGATATCTTTTGCGCCTTGCGCCATCAGGAAACTGACGCGCTTCTGACCTGCAAAGACTATTTCGCTGTAGGGATTGTCGTAACAAATGGCAATGTCGTAATTGCGGGCAAAATTAACAAGCTTATTCAAAAATTCCAGAGTCGCGCAGGCGCCGGTAGGATTGTTCGGATAATTAAGGAACATGGCGGTTGCTTTTCTGGCGATGTCCGCCGGGATATCTTCGAATACGGGCAGGTAGTTATTTTGCGGCAGAATAGGAACATTATAAGGAACGCCGCCACCCATCAGGATGCTTGCGCGGTAGGCGGGATAGCCGGGATCGGTCATTAGAACCTTATCGCCGGGATTGACTCGCGCCAGAATAAAGTGATGGCAGCCTTCTTTTGAGCCGATAAGACCAAGAATTTCATTTTCCGGATTAAGACTCACGCCATAGCGTGTCTTATACCACTTTGCCACTTCCCGGCGAAAAGCGAGCATGCCCTTTTCTTCATCCGTTGGATAACGATGATTTAAAGGTTCACGTGCCGTAGCGCAAAGTTCATCAATGATAGAATCCGGAGTGGCTTCCACCGGATCACCAATAGCCAGGGAAATAACATCTATCCCGTCTGCTTTAGCTTTATTGATTTTTTTTCTCAATTCCATGAACAGGTATGGCGGTATCTTCATCAATCGGTCAGCTGTCTGCAAGATCAATCTCCTCTAAAATTAATTAGTATGAATCATTTATAAGCTTCTTCAAAAAGCAATCCCTGATAGATTATTTTTACTTTACCTTCAAGATAAATTTCGCCAAAGCGGTCGTCTTTTTTTGTAAAGTAAATCCGCAGAGTCTCACCGCTTTGCACCAGCACGTCAACAGGTGAATCCACCAATCCCCGCGAGGCTGCGGCTAAAACCGAAGCAACATCACCGGTGCCGCAGGCGAGCGTCTCATCTTCAACGCCGCGCTCGTATGTGCGCACTCGAATATTATGCCGGTCAATGACCATAGCAAAATTGGCATTGGCTCCTCTGGGTTGAAAACATTCATGCCGGCGGATTTTACGTCCCCAATCGAAAACTGCGCAGGTTTCCAGATTATCAACGAAAGTTACGGCATGGGGAACGCCGGTATCGACACTGTCCAAAACGAATTGACAATCGTCAAAAATAAGCTTTCCGATGGACTGGACTGGTGACGGATCGGTCAGTCTGACTTTTACAACATCATCATTGACTTCGGCGGAAATGATCCCGGCAATCGTCTCGAAAGACATTTTCTTCGGGGCAATGCCTTTCAGATAAGCGTAGCGAGCCACACAGCGGCTACCGTTACCGCACATTTCCGCTACGGAGCCATCCGAATTAAAAAACTGCCATTTGAAGTCCACGGTCTTTGAAGGTTCAATGAGAAACAATCCATCGGCGCCTACGGAAATTTTGCGTTCACATACTTTACGGGCAAACGCGGGCAAATCGCCCACATTCAAGGATAAATCGCGGTTATCAATAATGATGAAATCATTACCGCTACCGCTCATTTTATAAAATTCAATCAATTTTGATTTTGTATTGGCCATAGATTTACATCCTTCACATTCAATACCGTCCTGAGTGGAACTTCCTATCATAACACGACCTCCCGCTAGTTGCGGCGCATTCCTTCCCTGACTGAAGTCGGGGATTACAAGTCGCGGGATTAAATTTCCAGGACAAGATTGTCTGCGCGATTCAGCGAACGCGTTACACGCAGTACTTCTTCCGTAGTCGTTATGCCGCTTAGTACTTTGTCGATACCATCTTTCTGCAACGTGATCATGCCCCGTTTTAAAGCCAGTTCATTAATTTGATTGGCATCGGATGTTTTCAAAACAAGCCTTTTGATTTCGTCATCAACAATCATGATCTCAAAAATGGCTGTTCGTCCCCGAAAGCCTGTTTGCATGCACAGGTTACAGCCTTTTTTTCGGTAAAAAGTATTGTTCTGCAATACAGATCTGTCCAATCCAAGGTTGGACAAAGATTCTTCATCCGGCATGTAAACTTCTTTGCAGTGCGGACAGAGCACGCGCACAAGGCGCTGTGCTATTATCGCGATAATCGACGAGGTAACTAAAAATGGTTCTATGCCCATATCAATTAATCGCGTGACGGCGCTCGCCGCATCATTGGTGTGCAGTGTGGAAAACACAAGATGGCCGGTGAGCGATGATTGAATGGCGATTTCCGCGGTTTCCCGGTCACGGATTTCACCGATCAGGATAACGTCAGGGTCCTGACGGACAATAGAACGTAGGCCTGCGGCAAAAGTCAGATCAATCTTCGGATTAACCTGAATTTGTCCGACGCCGTCCATTTGGTACTCGATAGGGTCTTCTATCGTGATAATATTTATTTCGGGGTGATTGATTGTGGAAAGAGCCGCATATAAGGTTGTTGTTTTGCCGCTGCCAGTGGGCCCCGTTACTAGAATTATCCCGTAAGGAGATTTAATCAATTTATTGAGCAGCCTGATCCGTTCATCCTGCATGCCTAAATCGGCAAGCATCAAGACGTTGGCGGTTTTGTCCAATAAACGCAGTACGACTCTTTCCCCGAAAGCTGTGGGAATCACAGATACGCGAATGTCAACAAGACGGTCGGCTATTTTTATTTCAATGCGTCCATCCTGAGGCAACCGTTTTTCCGCGATGTTGAGTTTGGCCATGATTTTTATGCGGGAAATAAGAGGAGATTGAATCCGTTTGGGTAAGTTCAAAATATCATATAAAATGCCATCAATACGATAGCGGATTTTGAGGTTGCCGGAATAAGGCTCAACGTGAATGTCGCTGGCGCGGTCTTTAATCGCTCCGGCAACAAGCAAATTGACCAGTTTGATAATCGGCGCGTCACTGGTTTCATCGAGCAAATCGGCTGTTTCGTCAATTCTTGAAATAAGATCATCCGTAGAGGATTCATTTATCTCTTCGAAATAGTCCTTGGCGGAAGCGCGACTCATATCGTAAGCCATATTAATTGCCGCCATGATCGCGTCCTGCGAGGAAAGGACAACCGGCAAATCCGGACTATGCAGAAGCCGCCGCAGGTCATCAACAGACTGAAAATCAGTGGGATCGTTTACGGCGATAACCGAATCCTGAGAGGTAATAAGTGGAACAATTTTATGCTTCTTTAAATATTGAATGGAAACGTTTTGCGTGAAATCAGTATTGATGCTTTCCATTGGCAGTTCCGGCCAGAGGGCAAGTCCAAAGTGCTGGGCCAGTATTTTTAACAATTGGTTTTCATCGATGGTTTTTTTCCTGATAAGCGAATCAAAAAATCCGGTCCCGTTGTTTTCCTTCAGATTGTGCGCTTCGACAAGTGTATCCGAAGCAACTCCGGCTGAGATTAATTTTTTATCCAGAGAAGAAAAAGCCGCCTCCTGGGAAGGGGAAAAGCTATGGACAGAGCCTGCGGATTCTTTTAAAGCCGTATGGATTTTAGACATAATGGTTCACTGTCTTTCGCTAGGGGGTAGCCGGTGTTTTGTTCCCGGCAGGAATTGGTGAGCTGTAAGGTTTAGGCTCCGATTTCTTTTCATCCAACTTGATAATTCCTTCCACTACTTCTCCCATTGTTTCTCTTTTTTCCTGATAAAGGCCGGCGGCATCTTTCTGAGTGCGGACGATATGCGGCGTCAAAAAGACATACAGGTTTGTTTTTTCCCGGGCAGTGGAATGTGTTTTAAAAAGCCAGCCCAGAATAGGAATATCGCCCAGCAGCGGCACTTTATATGTATCGGCCTCCGTACTGTCCCCCACCAGACCACCGATGACAACTGTTTCATTATCCTTGACCACTACCGTCGTTTTAGCCGTTCTTTTTAAAGTTGTCGGTGTTGGAGAATTGGAGGCGGATGTAACTTTGGTTACCTGCTGCGATATTTTTAGACGAACGAAGTTTTCCTCATTGATATGCGGTGTGATATTCAGGATTACGCCGACATCTTTATACTCATAAGTGTTGTAACCAACCAGCGTGCTCGTATTCGATTGCTGTTGCTGGGTTATGTAAGGCACATTGGAGCCCACATTTATTTCCGCTTCTTCATTATCCAGTGTCATGATCTGGGGAGTGGAAAGGATGGATACGTCTGTATCAGTTTTATAAGCCTGTATAACTGCGCCGATAGTAGGAAAGGTAACGCCGCCAATCTTAATGCCGGCGCCTACAAGCCCCATGGAAAAACCGCTCGGAAAGACACCCGTCGGGGGGGTTGTTGTTGTATTAATTAAACTATCGAGAATATTGTAGCCGCCCGCTGTTGTACTGCTGGCGCCGCCGGAACCGATAAAGGCCGCCGTGTTTCCGCTTGTACCTGCACCAAGGACATCACCTGTATCTCTTATGCCGCGCCACTCTACGCCCAGCTGGAAATCCTTGGTGGCGTTGACTTCCATAATTAAGGCTTCAATGTAAACCATGGGTCGCGGCACATCTAGCTGTTTGATAATACTTTCAATAATCTTATAATCTTCCCGCTCGGCCATAACCACCAGTGTATTGGTTGCTTTATCCGAGACGACCTGAACATTTTTTGAAACCACCGGGGTAATCGCTTTTTGAGTCGCGGCCGCGCCGGCCGTAGCCGCCGCTCCGCTATCTTTGACAATATTATTGAGAACTTTCGCTAAATCATCGGCATTGCTGTTTTGCAGGCGGTAAACCTGAATATTGGATTCACCGCGGGGTACGTCTTTATCCATAAAGGCAACCAGTTTGCGCACACTTTCCGTATCCGCAACGCTCGCCAGAATTATAATTGAGTTAGTCCGGGAGTCCGGTACGACTTTGATGGCTGTTGTATTGGTGCGGCGCTGCTGAAAAATTGTCGTCAATGATTTCACCACTTCCGAAGCGGAAGCATTTTGCAGTGGTATATAGGATATCTGCTCTCCAGCGCCTTCAATATCAAGTGCGAAGATAATTTCCTGCAGCCTTTTGATGTTGGACAGATAGTCGGTAATTACCAAAATACCCGCGGGCGGATAAGAAAGCACTGAACTGGACTTGGAAATAATCGGATCCAGAACACGTTTTATTTCATCGGGGTTGGCGCGCTCCAGGGTAACTATCTGGGTGACCATGCGGTCTTCTGGATTGACCAGCTCATTTTTCAGCCTTGTCTCCATGCCCTTTTCCCGCGCTAAAGTTGCGGGAATGATCTTAATCATATTCCCCGCGGGAACGACGGTAAACCCGTTAATTTCCAGAACAGACAGAAATACTTTATAGACATCTTTCAGAGGGATTTTTTTGGGAGATATGATGGTGACCTTGCCTTTGACTTTGTCATCAATGATGAAATTCTTTCCGGTAAGTTCACTGACAAATTTTACCAGCACACTTATATCGACATTGTCAAAATCAAGGGTTACATATTTCTTAGAGGCTTCCTTTTTCGTGGAATGACTCAGCAGTTTTTCGTCCAGAATTTCTTCAGGATTTTGTATTACATTTTCTGTTTTAACTTTCTTTGATGGCTGGGCGGCTGGAGGCAAAGGTGCACCTACAATTGTTGTGTTAACATTTTCGTCAGCACCGGAAACACGAGCCGCAAAGACCGGTCCGCCGACACAAAGCATTATTATCAGCGCGATGATGCCGCTTGAGAGCAGACCTGATCTTAAAATAAAAGAATGCGAAGTTTTCATCTTAATTATTGTTTCTCCAGTAATTTTTTAAATTCAGGCAACTTAGCCATGGTCTTCAAGTCGCCGTCATTTTCCGCCCAATGTCTCACTTCCGGGTTAAACTTAATGGCATTCTTTAGATAAAGCAAACTTCGGGCCGCATCATTTTCTTGCGCGTAAAGACAGGCCAGATTATAATAGGCGTCTGGATAATCGTGTTTTATATTGAGCGCGTCATTAAAACGCATAATCGCCCGCTTGTATTGTTTTTCACCCATGTAAATTACACCAAGATTATTAAATGCCTGTGCGTTATTTTGATCAATTTTGACCACTTTTCGATAAAGTTCTTTGGATTCTTCTAATTTTCCTTCACGCTGCCGCTCCAGAGCTTGCGCGAAAAGAGCTTTAGCTTTAGCTTTAACCTTAACTTTAGCTTTTGCAATCTCCGTCTTAACTTTAGGCGTTGAGGAGGAGGCTGTTTCCCTATTTAAACCGGTTTTATTTTTTTTGTCCGCTGTCGTTTCTTTAACAACCTGTGGCTTTGTTGAAACAGTGTTAACCACAGCCGGCGCCACAGGAGGTGCGCTTGTTTTCTGTGCCGGGACTTTTACCGTCAAAGGAGATGCGCTTATTATCTTTGCCGGAATTCTTGTATCCTCAAGCCAGTACAGCAGGACTATAATCCCTGCCGCCAAGAAAAATACTATCAATATCCCGGTTATGGAAAGCCATTTTTTAGACCAGTCAGGTTTTTTTCCGGGTGCCAAGACCATATGTTCATAGGCTGCATAGCGTGATTCTTTCTCTTTTTGCACCTTACGTAATGCGTCATTTATGTAGCTCATAATATTCCTTTGGTCAAGGATTTCCAGTGTCCGCTAAGTTGTCAGGCGCGACCATATTTTTTTGGCGCGGCTCATTGTTTTTTGGAAATAATTGATCCCGATATCATGAACCGCCAGTTTGATAATTTTACGGTCAATTTTACTTACATTTCTTGTGTAGGCAATCAATAATGCCCTGTCACAAAGAGCATTGATCCGACGGGGAATACCCTCGGAAAAGGTGTAAATAAGATTAAATGCTCCTCTGGTAAATTTAAGCGAGCCGGGGCCGTGCGCAATTATTAGGCGATGTTGTATATATTCGAGCACTTCCCGCGGTGACAAAGGCTTCAGATCATATCTTACTGTGATTCTTTCATTTAACTGCCTAAGCGCAGGCAACATTAAATTATTATTCAATTCCGGCTGGCCGACTAAAATTATCTGAATGAGTTTTTCTGTTTCGGTTTCCAGATTCGAAAGCATTCGGATTTGTTCCAGAACTCCGTGTGAAAGATTCTGCGCTTCGTCAATCAAAAGCACCGCTGTTTTCCCAGCGGCAAAATTCCGGAGTAAAAAATCATTCAAAGCGTCAATATAATTCTTTTTGATTTTTAGCTCACCTTTGATGGTGATGCCATATTCGCCAAGAATCGTTTCCAGTAAATCAATGTCGGAGATGGCTGTGTTGAAAATCAACGCCGTTTCCACCGAATCATCCAGCGAGTTGATCAAACTACGGCAAATTGTTGTTTTTCCGGTACCGATGCCACCGGAAATTAAAATAAATCCTTTTTTTTCTTTAATGCCATAAATAAGGCAATTCAAGGCGTCGCGATGCTGCTCGCTCAGGAACAGGAAGCGCGGTTCCGGCGATAAGCTGAAAGGATTTTCTTTTAAACCAAAATAAGCAGCATACATATGAATTATTCCCCTGATCCGATCAGTTAAAAGAGTAATTGATAGTTTCGATTCGGCCGTTTCTCTTAACATTCAAAGTTACATTGCCGCCGGACTGCATTAAGTTTACCGTCTGCAGTAAATTATCAGCGCTTTGTATAGGCTTGTTATTTATATCCATTATGATATCGCCATTTTGTAGCCCCATCTTTTCATAAAGGCTGTTGGGAGCAATGTTGGAAATAATGCATCCTTCCTGCACGCTTTCGTTTAAAAAGGGACGCACAACGGCCTGATTCATTATGGACTTCAAATCATTTAAATTTTCACTTACTGCTTTTTTGCTCAAAGTTATATTTCTGGGAGTGGCATGGCCCGGTGAATTGGGAAGTAACGAACCTTCTATCGTCGCTTTTACTTTTAATGTTATTTCCCGGCCATCGCTTTTTAATACTGCCGTATTACGAGTTATTTTGATAAGTTTGGCCGAACCGATATTGTCTCCTATCCGGTATAATTTCTGTTTGTGACTGTCGCGTTCTTCAATAAAAATAAAGCCGAAAGAAGAATTGCAGGCCACCGTGCCTTTCAAATCAATGTTCATAAAATTCTCATTGGAATCAAGCATTCCGCCTTCCGACTGTTTATCACTTACGGCTTTCAAAGTTGAAATAAATAGATTGCGTTCGGTGATAATCCCGTAATCCTGAAGTTGACTGGGTTGGGAATTATCCGTAGTGACAGAAGAAGAAAGATTGTTTTTAACGGCGGCAGTTTGTTTTGTCAGGGGGAAGCTGATAATTTTGTAAAAAAGATTGATTGCTTCATAAGACAATATTGTTATTGCCAGCAAAATTAAAAATGGCCGCAATAAAGTAATATCAATCGCCGGAAGGGTGCTGACATTCCTCATACGGCTTGACCATTCTTTTATAAGTTGTGTTATTTTAAGTCGCATATTCTTTACCGTTAAATATAGCGGAATATCGGATTGGTCAATGTTCCGCCGATCGTAACATTCATTTTAGCTTTGTTCTGTCCTAATACTTCTATTACGCCGTTTAAATTAAGCTGGCTCAATTTAAAATCGTCAGCAAGCGTTATTTCACCTTTTAAGAAACAATTTATCTGTGGACCGAATATTTCCAGTTTTTCCATCTTCAGGCTGCCGTTTTTTAATTGAGCTTTTATTTCCCCGCGATCAAATTCAATTCGCTTTAATCCCAGAAATGGTTCGGCTAAAGAATAAGCCCCCTTTGTTAAAAAAAGCGCGATTGTTCCGGAAACATTGCCGCTGATTTCTTTGGCGGAAGCATAAGTCAGATTGCCCTTTGCTTTTCCGATAATTTCTTTCCCCAGCAAGGTTTTAATAAAAGCATATCCCGCCAGATCAATATTTTGAAAATTTAATTCTCCTTCCACTGGTGGATAGATTTTCGACATGGAAGCCAGACCAACGCTTCCATTAAACTTGCCGCCATAAGCTTTGCCGCTCAATCCGATATATTTATGTTTTTGAAAAAAGCTCAATGGACGCAGTTGCACATCGAGCCAATTGCCTTGAAAGAGAATATCAGCCGATGAGGCTGAACTTATGGTTATATTTTTCAGCCCCAAACCCAAAGGCAGGGATGGCCGCAATGTTTCCGTCTTTAAAATAAAACCCGATGAATTGACAGCGTCTTCCAGTCTGTCCCGGACAATATCCGAAGGAAACAGCAAATATAAAAATACCACGGCAATAAATATCCCGTAGAGCGTAAACCATAAAGAATTTTTTTTCAGGATACTCATCTTGCTATTTTTCCCTCTGCGGCTGACTCAGTGTCTGAAAAGAAGATATTTGCAACTGTGCGCTTAAGTATTCCGGACTTTCTTTCATTTTATTTATGGTGATCTTTTTTATTCTCACTAAATCCACCGGTGATTCGACAAAATATAAAAAGTCAATAAGCTGCTTGATGGTAATTTTTTCCAGTTTCATATCTATTAAAGATTCTTCCAAGGAAATTGATTGTATACCTTTTGAAGAATTCATTTGTTTGATCCTTTCCCGGACATTTGCCTGCGTTGCCTTTTTTTCCAAATAGGCAAATAAAGTAAAATCAGTGCCGCGCGTGGACATGGATCTTTTTATTCTCGACATTGCCGCTTCCTGCAAATTAAATTCGGCATCTAGCTTGCTCATTTCGTTTAGTTTCTTTTGATTAACCTGTATTGCTTTTGTAAGCTTTGCTTTAGCTTCCCAAAAAGGAAAAATAGCGATTTCCAAAATCAAAGCAATCAAAACGAATATTGCCACGCCGGCGACTAGTTTTCGCTGTTTAGCGTCTAATTTTCCCCAGAATGTTTTTATCATTTAAGTTCAATCCTTAAATCGAAATCAACTTTACCACCGTCTTTGGCCAGGCTGGTTGAGCCCATGGTCACGTCCTTAAAATATCTAGATTTCAAAAGCTCATATTTGACCGCGGAGATATCATCAATTTTTTTTGCCTCGCCTTTAATTAAAACAATACTGTTTTCGTAACTTAAATTGGTGATAACTACATCAAGAGAAGGTGCAACCAAACTGGAAATTTCTTTTAAAATATTGAGCACGGTTATTTCCGTGTCCCCTTTATAAAAACCAAAAGTCTTTTTATTTTCAGCAAGCTTTGTTTTGAGTTGTTGTACCGGGTCAACCATAATTTTCGTTTCGGGGGAATTTTTCTTGAAAATCAGAGAGATTTGTTTTTTGATACTGTCAAGGCGCTGAGTCTTTAAGCTGTAGTCAAGAACCTGATTGACTACAGCCAGCAGAAAAATTATTCCCGCAACTGCCGCCGCCCACTTTAATTGTCCTTTAAGGTTAAAGCGGACGTTTTTCGCTGCAAACTCCCCCTGCCGGAAATTAAAAGATTTTCGACCGGAAAAAATCCTCATTGCTGCGGCAATCGCCGTGTTCATTATTTGCGGGGGATATTCGCGCCCAATATTTTCCTCAATTTCCAATTGTTTTGTCCGGATAAGATCAAGGACTTCCAGCGGAAGGGAAAAGTATTTTTCCAGTTCTTTTTGCAACTGAATAAACAAAGAACATCCACCAGTTATGGTAATGTGCGTCGGATTATTTTGCAGAGAGCCATTTAGTTTCATGTACTCGATAGTATTTTTCAACTCGGAACAAAAATGGTGGCACACAGCGTCAACATTCGCGCACGAGGCACTGTCGAAATCAGCCTTGATTTTCAATTGTTCGGCTGCATCTTTTTCCACTGACAAATCCTGCGCTAATGCCGCTGTTATTTGCTCGCCGCCAAAAGCCAGAGAACGAATTTGAACAATTGCGCCATTTTCATAAAAAGCCACCGCAGTTGAGCCCGCACCTATATCCAAAATAACTCCGCAAACGACTGACGTTTTACCGGCCAGTATCTGCGAGGCCAGGGCAGTGGGAGAAATATCGATGATCGATACATTCCCCATGTTACCTTCCACTTTTTCTATCTCGTCGCGGATGATTTTTTTGGTGAGCGCAGCCACAAGAAGCCCGTCACGGGGAATCGTTAAATAATCGGCAACTACTTCATCTATGGCCAGAGGAATAAGCGGTTCTAACTCAAAAGCCAGTGTTTTTCTGATTTTATTATCATCGTGAAAAGGTAGGCTGACTTGCCGGAACATGACGTCTGCTGGCGACAGACAAACGCAGCATGGAGTATTAGAAAATTTTTTGTCCTCCTCCGCCAGTTTTTTTAAGGCCGGTTCAATTCCACCGCAGGCGTTAATATCCAAAGTCCGGGCGGCAAGAATGCGGCCGCCGGTTAAACCTTTTGGGCTAAACACAACCGCCTTAATGGTATTTGGGCCGATATCCAGCCCTACTACGGTCTGCGGCATTAATCCTGCCTCCATTTGATTATCTGGATGGTTTGCCCTGACCTTTTTACCACACCGCTTAAGCTTTGCGCCATGTTCTTCATTTTTCCTACGGAAATAATTTTAAAATAATTGCTTTTTACCGTAATCAGTTCCGACGAGATGTTCACGTTCGCCATACCGGGAACTTGTTTATACCACTGGGGACTGGATAAATCATTACCTTCTTTCCGGCGGTACTCATCCATTTTATCAGCTGCTTTAGCGTCTATATCAGCAGAAAGGGCGCGTAAAACCATCTTGGGCGCTGTATTTATATTTATTAGTCCGTCGCTATCGGCGGTAACGTAACCAGCCAGCGCTGGTTTTTCTTTTGTTCCGTAAAAAACTTCTTTGGTTACCCCCTTTACCATAAGCAATTCCTCAATGCAATCCAATGGAGCATTTTTCGCTTCATAAGGCGGATCTAAAGAGGCGTAATAATAGCTTTCCGCTCCATAGCCGGTAACTTCTTCATCCCCGTCAATCCAGTCTTTGATGGAATCAACAATTTCATTTATTTTCCTTTCGTCCAATCCGAATTCCGGCTGACTAAGCAATCTAACCAATATCTCTTTGATGGCCGGATTATACACAGATCCGTTCACCAGTTGATTGAGAGGAATTTTACCGGATTCATCTTCAATTGTCGCAATAAAATAACCGTCAGTGAAAAGACTTGCGGATTTTTCTGATAAAAGGTCCGCTTTTGCCCAATCATCACGCAAAGTGTCGTAACCGTTTTGGGGATTAGTCAGCAATGCGGCTGCCCCGTAAAAGCCGGACTTGGCGATATAAGTTAATTTAATACCGTCACTAATGTTCGCCGCATCATAAATATCGGCGCGGGACGATCTGTTCAATTCGATGACAACAGCCACTAAAATACCGATGATTAATATTACCGTGATCAGTGCGATCCCGCGATTGTTGAGAAACAACAATTTCCGCGAACTTCGTTGCGGAAATTGGTAAGTTGAACAATCCCTCTTAGGCAGAGGATTGTGAGACCCCATTTTCAGAAACAAAGTGCATAACCTGAAGGTCATCTGCGACTGAAACTTGCAGGTCGAATTATCCCACCTTTGGCGGGATGCCGCGGAGGGTATAATACTCGTAGTGAACTTGAGAAATTGTTTCCAAAACTTGTTTTGCGATTTATACCCGTGATTGAATATTTTTTTCATGGCGTTTATTTTTTTACCGGTAAAAATACCTTCGTCATAAATTTGTATGGTTTTTCCTTGTCATTTAACTTGACCAGGGACAGCTCTATTTTTACGGCTCTGGGAGACTTGCCTTGTTGATCGGAAGAAGATGATGAAGAATCCCAGGAGTCCAATTCCGCGCCGGTAGAATCATAAAATCTTAAACTCCAGGAATCGACGTTTTGACAAATAACAAATCCGCCGCCGGGGTTTTTCCCAGAGGACGGTTTGGCGCCAGACAGATCAGATCTCCATAAAGAAAAGCCGCCCCCACCTTCATCTTCTTGCACATAGTAACTGATCTCCGCCGGACGCCCTGTACCCTCATTTTCGCCAAAAACCAGATGAGAGGCCGACCAGAAAGAAAGAGAATAAAATTCCCGGTTACTTAATGTTTTTTTCTCGGCGCGAAAATCAAAGGAGCCGGAAGTGGTCTGCAGAGATGATAAATCTTTAATCATCCTGTCCAGGGACGTACGGGCCATTTTGTAAATGTTGCCTTCTTCCTCCAACTGATGCGAAGTTTTCAAAATGCCGCTGTAGGAGACATAAACTGTGGCCATAACCAATCCTAAAATAAAGATGGCAATCAGTATTTCAACCAGTGTAAATCCGCAGCTGCGAATATTTAATTTTATTGGTTGACTGGCCATAATTTACATTCCCACCGTTTTGTAAAGAACAAGTTTGTATGTTCCGCGATTGATAAATAATTTATTGGTTACCGTAACTTCAATTTTCTTAAACTGCGGCAGTTGGGTATCGCCAACTTCCAGATGCCAGGTATATTGAGAATAATCAGAACCAAAGTCTCCGTCTCCACTGTGATTGGCTAAAGTAGATGCGGTTTCCACCTCGACCATTTTGCTTTGAGCCAGCAGTGCAGCTGTGGTCATAAAACGTGAGTCGGTGGACATGGAAATGCTCTGTGATTGCGACTGAAAGACGGCGACAAGCCCAATAGCCAGAATTGCCATGGCGAGCAACACTTCTATAAGGGTGAACCCGTTTGCTTTGTTTTGTGTCATACCCGCCGTCCTTTATCTGGGATTTGATTGTCCTGAACCGGTAAAGGAAACATCAACATATTTATCGTAAACATCCGTTACACCCAGAAAGGGATTAATCACGATTGTCATTCTATCTTCTTCATAAGCCAAATGGATTACGGCCGGGGAGCAGATGTTGTTTTTTCCGAAATTAATTCTTGCTTCACCCTCGGATTGTTTTTTATTATTTTCTCCCACAATATCGAGAATAGTAACATCTGAAGGTAAATGCTGCTGGTTCTTTTTTATCTCATCTTGTTTTTCCGGCGTCATATCGGATGCCAAAACCCAATAGGTAGAGTTAGGTAAATCAAGGCAGAGAATATAATCTATTTGATCGCGAACCGCTTCCCCGCGCAGTTTTCTTTCCATTCCGATGAACTGACGCGAAGCTTTTTTGAGATTATCTCCGGTTAGGGTGTTTCTCAAGGAGGGAACAGCCAAAGCCACTATCACTCCCGCAAGGACGATGATGACTAATAACTCTAACAGCGTGAAACCTGAAGACCCCGCAAAATGACGATATACTTTATAGCGCTTCATTAAGCCCTTTTTATTCAATTTCCCAATTGTTGATGTCCTTATCAAACTCTTCACCACCGGGCTCGCCATCGGCGCCAAGAGACGACAAATCAAAATCACCATGGCTGCCAGGGCTGACATAAACATATTCATGATCCCAGGGATCTTTGGGCACCTTGCCTTTTTCCAAGTAACCGCCCTGACGCCAGTTCTTCGGAAGATTTCCCACAGTGGGAGTCTCCACTAAAGCTTTAAGCCCCTGCTCTGTTGTAGGATAACTGCCGTTATCGAGTTTGTACATTTTCAGCGCTGACTCCAGGCTTTCAATTTGCATTTTAGCTTTGGCTTGCTTTGCCTTATCAGTCTCGCCCATAAATCGAGGGATAATCAACCCCGCAAGTATAGCTATAATAACAACAACAACCATCAATTCGATTAAGGTAAAGCCCGCTTGTTTACGATGCTTGTTTTTTTTCATAACAAACCCCTTTAAAAAAATAGTTAAGAATTTATTTACCTTACTAACTGGCTCATTTCAAATATCGGCAACAAAATGGAAACGACAATAAAGGCGACCAAAATTGCCATAACCACAATCATTAACGGTTCCAGAAGCGAAGTCATAACCATTATATTAGCCTGAGCCTCCGTTTCATAAGCCGTGGCAATGCGGTTGAGCATACTCTCCAGCGTGCCGCTTTGTTCTCCTACGGCAATCATTTCCGTCACCAGAGGAGGGAAGATGCCGCTTTGTGCCAGTGAACCGGAGAGTCCCTTGCCCTCTTCCACGTCTTTACCGGCTTTGCTGATTGCCTCGCCGATGATAATATTATTGACAACGTTGCGGACTATTTCCATTGCTGCCAGAAGCGGCACACCGCTTTGCAGAAGAGTGGCCAGTGTGCGTGAAAAGCGGGCAATGGCGATTTTCCGGTTTATCTGCCCCAATACGGGAATTTTCAGCTTCGCATTGTCCCACTGGCGCTTGCCTCCTTCCGTGCCGATCGTCACATATTTAAAAGCGGCCACTCCCACGGCCACAAGAATTAAGATAAGCCACCAAAATGATTTTAAGAAATTGCTTACAGAAATCAAAATAATTGTTACCATAGGGAGGGTTTGATGCATATCGGCGAAAATGCCGGTAATTTTAGGAACAAGGAAAGTCATCAATAGAAAAATTACGGCGCTTCCGATAAACAACACTGCTACAGGGTAGTACATTGCTGACTTTATCTTGCCCATCAAGGCCTGCTGATTCTCACTGAAGTCAGCCAGCCGTTCTAAAACAAGATTGATTGTTCCTGAAGCTTCTCCGGCCTTGACCATATTTAAGTAAAAAGGCTGGAAAATTTGAGGGAAATTGGACATGCTTTCCGTCAGGCTTTTACCTTCGTTGACCTGTTCGCGGATTTGCGCCAATGATTTTTTTAAGAGAGGATTGTTTGACTGTTTCATTAAGATAGAAAGTGAAGGCACCAGCGGCATTCCGGCGCCTAAAAGAGTGGATAACTGACGGGTAAACACGGAAACATCGTTGGCGGAAACTCTTTGCCAGATGTTAATCGTGAAAACTTCCGCTAATGCCGTTTCTTTCCTGTCTGCCGCCTGATTAATTTCAACTGGATAAACGTTTTCTTCACGCAGCTTCTGCCGCGCCGCGGCAATACCAGGCGCATCAACAAATCCTTTACGCTGGCGTCCTTTTTTGTCTAACGCCACGTATTCAAAAACACTCATTTGTTCTCACTCCATAAAATCAAAACCGTCCACTACGTGTAACATGATTTTAAACTTGATTCAATCCCGCTGTTTGAAATCCCCCTGTTTCAGCCGAGGGAGAAATGCGGTGTAATCCGCGGGAGGTCGCTTCATTGTGGAGAGCTTACGGCTCCTGTCGTAGGGGCTCCACTAAACTCCAATTTCCATAACGAAGTACAGGGGAAAGAAAATGGACAATTACAGATAAATAACGTACTTCTTTGATAAGGCCTGCCAAGCTAATTCTTGTCGCCAAATCATGAGTATAAACCCCAAAGCAAACTTTGGAAACATTTCGCAGCAAACTGCGGGGTATTGTACCCCTGCTTATACGGGATAATTCGACCTGCAAGTTTCAGTCGCAGATGACCTTCAGGTTATGCACTATGTTTCTGAAGATTGGGTCTCATTACCCTCTGTTTCGCGGGATAATTCGACTAACGCTTCAAACTTCGCTTCGTTCGTTTTCAGCGAGTCTCATTAAATTGGAGTTTCACAATAAATTCAATTGCGTGCCAAACCGCTCATGTAACGGGCGCTAATCTCGTCTGCCGTTTCAATATAGAGGCATTTTAAATAGGCTTTAATAAAGCCTTTGAGAAAAACCGCCGCCGGCAGTTTCTCTATGTTATTCTCCTCTATGCAGTTTAGATAATCAATGCGGATTTTTGTTTCCCGATGGATATTTTCAATAGTCACACCTAGCTCACTTCTGATGGCCTTAAGGTCAGTGCCACTAATCTTCTGTTGGGAAAGAATTTCTCCGATGCGCTGATTCTGAGAAACTTTTGCTTTTAATTCAGCATTATGAGTCTTAAGTATTCCGGAGGCATCACTCTGCCGGTTAATATCAAAAATACTAACAGGTTTTTTAACCGCCGGGTTCCTTTCCGTAGAGTCGATAATTCCCAATAGGATAAGTTCGTTGTCGTAGAGATCCCTTTCTTTTTCATTGATTAGTATAAAGTAAGCTTTTTCCAGAAGAGCGAGTATTTCTTTTCTTTCTTCCGGCGAAAAAAAAGAATAGCTGACCAGGGAATCGGATTGATACATCTGCAACGCTGAATTATAGGCGCTGCGAATTTCCAGAGCAGTTGCGTCCGGTTTAACATCCAGCATTTCATAATAATTTAGTTGGGCAAAATTTTTTTCCATTCACGGCCTCAAATCTGTAAATTTCAAAGATAGTTAAGCATCAGTTGTTCGCCGAAAGAATTACTCATTTTCCTGTTCAGTTCGCGCAGATCATTAGCGGCACGCGTGTGGGGATAACGGTCTAAAAACGATATCCTCTGACAAATTGCGTCGTGAACATGTTCGTCGTAAGCAATGTTGCCGGCAAAATAAACATGCATTCCGAGATGCTTTTTGATAATCTTGCACATCTGTGAACCCAGTTCGACACTATCCTGTTTGTGCAATTGGTTAAGAATAAGTTTGAAGCTGAAAGAGTTGAAATCTTCTTTAATCAGCATGTATTTTTCCGGATATTCTTTTTTAACAACGGAAATAATATGCTCCGGTTTGTTAAAAGAGTCGTCCCCTGACTGCTGCCTGGCCTTTTTTTCCAACGCCTTAAAGTCGGTTGCGGAAAAATAATGGCGAATCCGGCGGAAGTAAATAGCACGCATAAGGCGGTAAACGTTCTCAATGGAAGTTGGCTCCGGGGTGGTAACGAATATACCGTTTCTAGAGGCCAGAAAAAAATCGAGCGTGTTGAAGGTGGTACCGGCGCCCAAATCCAGCAAAATATATTCGTATTGCAATTTGGATATTGCCCTCAAAGTTTTTATCTTCTTGTCATAGGGGAGATTGGCGATATCCAGATTATCATGGGCGCCGCTGATTAAAAAAAGGTTGGGAAAGGGTGTTCCTAAAACGGTGTCTTCCAAAACAGGTATTTTTTTTGCAACGAAATCGGAAAAACATCTTTCCGGATAAGGAACTCCTACCATGGTATGCAGATTCGCTGAGCCCAGATCAAGATCAATAAGAAGGGTTTTTTTACCCGACTTCGCTAAAAGGCGCCCCAAGGAACTGGCTAAGAAACTCTTGCCAGATCCTCCTTTGCCTCCTCCAATTGGCCAGATATGAGCCATAAACCATCCATTAATCGGGTTTGGAAAAGTCATACACGATAAAATAATGATATTCAAGTATTTAGTTACTTTTTCAGGTAATTTTCTCTCGGATTACTTTCTTGACTTATTTTTATTTTGCCCATAAAAAATAAAACTACTGAAATGGCCATATGTCGCTTCTGGGAAATACCGTTAAATAATGCCGGAGTGCCGATGATTGATCAAGAACCTAAAATTAAAGTCGCCCTGCTGCAAAATTATAATGAAGTTCATATAGCTTTAAGCGGACGATTTTCCTTGCCTGATGGCCATGCAATCGACGGTCAAATTACCGTTAAGGCTGATAAAGGACTGATTTTGCTCATTGATTCTTCCGAAAAAGACATCATGAAGCAAAAAGAAATTTTACTTTTAGCTGCAGAGGGATCGAGTTTTACGGTATTTGATGTAAAAATCGGTATTGATTTCCACTGGCAAAGAAGTCAGGAACAATCATTTTGTGGCAATTTGTTTTTGTCCGCCGGTTCCGGTTCCTCTTTTAATCTCATTAATGAAATCTCTCTGGAAGATTATCTGAGAAGCGTGATTTCTTCGGAAATGTCCGCCTCTGCGCCGCTGGAATTTTTGAAAGCGCAGGCCGTTGCGGCCCGCAGCTGGCTGGTGAGCATGCTGGAGAAAAAGAAAACTGCCCGATATTTTCCCCAGCTTAAAAATGAAAATGAAATCATCGTCTGGCAGGACGTCAATGATCATAAAGAATTTGATGTTTGCGCGGACGATCACTGCCAGCGCTATCAAGGGATAACAAGAATTATTTCCGAAAATGTTCATGAAGCGATAAAAGAGACCCGCGGACTTTATCTGATTTATGCCGGAGAAATTTGTGATGCCCGCTATTACAAATCCTGCGGCGGGCAAACGGAAATTTATTCCACGGCCTGGGAAGATAAAAATTATGATTATTTGAGTAATGTGAGCGATGATGTTGGTCGGCATTCTCCTGTTCGCTCAGAGCGTGAAGCTATACGATGGCTGACCGGTAGCCCCGGAGCGTATTGCAATACAACTGATAAAAAATTACTAAGCAAAATTTTACCGGCTTTTGATCAGGAAACGCCTGATTTCTATCGCTGGCAGGTCATCTATTCAAGAAAAGAACTGGAAGAAATAATCCGGAAAAAAGCGGGCATTGATTTCGGTGAACTGAGAGATTTGATTCCCTTGAAGCGCGGTCCTTCCGGAAGAATTTATAAATTGAAGATTGAAGGTTCCAAACGAGTTATCGTGGTCGGCAAAGAATTGGAAATCCGCCGCTGGCTCTCAGTCAGCCATCTTTTAAGCAGTGCGTTTGTTGTTTTAAAGACGAGTGCGGTCGATGGTTCCGTGGAGAATTTTAACCTTATAGGCGGCGGCTGGGGGCACGGTGTGGGCCTGTGTCAGATAGGCGCGGCAGTCATGGCAGCCAAAGGATTTAAAGCCGAAGAAATATTAGCTCACTACTTTACCAGTGCAGAGATACGAAAATTATACTGAAAAATTAATAACAGAGAAAAGTCATGTCTGAATTAAAATCAGAACCTGCAAATTTAAAGTCCGGCTCGCAGTCAAAAGCATGCCGCGACGGCAAGGAAGAGGCGACGCAGGTGTATATGTCAATACGTCGAGGAGCCGATGACGAAGCCAACAAAGGCAGGCGAATGAATACGAGCAGGAGTCCTTGGCTATGGGTCCCGTCCATCTATCTCGCCGAAGGCATTCCCTACATGATTGCCATGACTGTGAGCGTTATTTTATACAAACGTTTAGGGCTCTCCAACACGCAAATCGCCCTTTATACCAGTTGGCTTTACCTTCCCTGGGTAATTAAACCCCTCTGGAGCCCGTTTGTCGATATTTTACGCACCAAGCGTTTCTGGATACTGGCGATGCAACTGGCCATAGGCGCGTCGCTGGCTTGTGTTGCCCTAACCATACCGGCTTCCGATTTTGTCCGCTACACTCTGGCTACGTTCTGGATTATGGCGTTTAGTTCCGCCACGCATGATATAGCCGCCGACGGTTTCTATATGCTGGGGCTCGACACGCCGCAGCAGGCGGCGTTTGTCGGTGTGCGCGTTATTTTTTACCGCGTTGCCACCATCGCCGCCAAAGGCGGTCTGGTAATTGCGGCCGGAGTTCTGGAAAATTACGGTTTTCCGGTGGCTCACGCCTGGTCGCTGGCTTTTATTGGTGCCGCGGCTGTTTTTCTGGCTTTATTTATCTATCATTTTTTTGCCCTTCCCAGGCCTGCCGCGGATATCAGCGCACCGTGGGATAAATCAAAAAAATTCCTGGCGGAATATTTTCGCATTCTGACCTTATTTTTCAAGCGCAAAGATATTCTTATCATCATCTGCTTCTTCCTGTTCTACCGCTTTGCCGAGGCTCAACTGGTCAAGATGGTCGCGCCTTTTCTGCTCGACACACGTGTCAAAGGCGGTTTGGGTCTGACCACAGCCGAAGTCGGCATCATTTACGGCACGGTCGGAGTGATAGCGCTAATGCTGGGCGGGCTTCTGGGCGGCTATGTAATTTATAAAAAAGGATTGAAATTCTGGCTATGGCCGATGGTGTTGATTATGCACGTGCCGGATTTGATTTTTGTCTATCTATCGCATTTTCAGCCGGAAAGTTTATGGCTTGTCGGTTCCTTCGTGGCACTGGAACAGTTTGGTTACGGTTTTGGTTTTACGGCCTATACCATGTATATGATCATGGTTTCGCAAGGCGCATACAAAACAGTCTTTTACGCTATAGGCACCGGTATTATGGCGCTGGGAATGATGATACCTGCGATGGGCAGCGGCTGGATTCAGGAAATGCTGGGTTATAAAAACTTCTTCGTCTGGATTTTGATTACGACCATACCCGGATTTATAGTGGCGGCGCTGGTGAAGATTGATCCGGAATACGGAAAGAAGCTCAAGAAAGAACCGCGCGGCTAGAGCAGCTCCGTAAAAAGTTCATACCCTGAAGGGCACCATGGTCTGCTGTGTTGCGCTGCAAACCGCGTCGCTCAACGTATTAAAATATACGCCTTGCGCCTTGCATATGGAACATTTTACGAGGTCGCTTAAGTAATGAGAAAAAATATAAGCAGCACATTCTGGGAATGAATTCTACAATATGATGTGGTAGAAATAAAAAATATGCAAAACAAAGAAATTAACACGGCATTTATTTTAGGCGCGGGGTTGGGGACGAGGCTCAGGCCGCTAACCGAAAAAACGCCCAAGCCGCTGCTGGAAATCGGTGGACATCCGATCATCACTTACGCGATGGAGCATTTGCGGGCTATCGGCGTCAAGCGGTTTATCGTAAATACTCATCACTGTGCGGAAAAATATAAAGAGGCTTTTCCAAAAAATAGTTGGAAAGATATCCCGATTACGTTTCGTCTTGAGCCGGTTTTGCTCGACACGGCGGGCGGCATCAAAAACATCGAAGACCTGATTGCTGATGACGAACGTATTATCGTTTACAACGGCGACATTATCACCAATCTGCCGCTTGCGCCGCTGGTGGTTAAGCATTTTACCGGGCGAACGGAAGCTACGCTGGCCTTGCGCTCGAACGGCCCATTGCTCAATGTCAGTATTGATAAAGACGGTTTTGTCTGTGACATGCGAAATATTTTGGAAAATCAGGGAATACAAAACTGTCTTTTTGCCGGAATATATATTGTGGAAAAACCTTTTTTGAAACGACTGCAGGCGGGTAAAATAGAATCAATTGTTTTGCCGCTTGTTGAGGTGATTAAAGAGAATCCATGTTCTGTCGGTGGTATTATAATTGACAATGGTTATTGGTATGACGTGGGAACGATAGAGGAGTACGAGAAATTACGCAAGACAGTGATTAGTTAAATGTCATTCAAAGTTGTCATACCGGTCGCAGATAACCTTCAGGTTACGCAGGCCGGTATCCAGAACTTACTGAGAATACTGGATTCCGGGTCGCGCTTCGCTTGCCTGGAATGACAAAAGAGTGGAACTTATGCACAAGGAAATACAAAAATTTTTAAGTGAATATCTGGGCAAGGCAGATTTCAAGCTTGAGCCTATTAAGAAGGGCGGCTCCGACCGCAGCTTTTTCAGGGTTTATCTTTCTGATAAAACAAGTTTCATCTTTATGCATTACAGCGATGAAGTGGCGGAAAACGCCCACTGGCTCAATATCAACAGGTTTATGGCATCGATTGATATTTTTGTGCCGCAGATTATCAAGCAGGATGTCTCGCGGCATTTTATATTGCTGGAAGATTTGGGCGATGTTGATTTGTGGTCGGAAAGATTTTTGCCCTGGGATGAAAAGCGCGATTATTATTTTCAGGTACTTACTCAAATTTACCGGTTGCATTCTTTTGATCCGAAATCAATTCCTGCTGATTTGCAATTATCTGAAAGTTACGGTCCGCGACTCTATAGATGGGAATATGACTATTTTCTGGAAAATCTTGTCGGGGAGATTTGCAAAATAAAACTTTCACCATCGGATACCGCAAAGTTGATGAAAGAATTAGACGCGCTTTCCGCCCGCCTGCAAAAAATCGAGCCCTGTCTTATTCACCGCGATTTTCAGTCGCAAAACATTATGATTAAAAAAGACAGGCCTGTTTTGATTGATTTTCAGGGAATGCGCAAAGGCTGCCTTTTTTACGACCTGGGTTCCCTTATCTGCGATCCTTACGTTACCTTTACTGACGAAGAAAGAAACGAGTCGATAGATTTTTATTATGAACTCATGAGTCCCGCATACAGCTACGATGAGTTTGTTCATAATTTCTGGATGGGCTCCGTTCAAAGGCTTTTGCAGGCGCTGGGGGCCTACGGCTTTTTAGGGCTTAAAAAAAATAAATCGGCTTTTCTTCAGCACATCAATAACGGCCTGGCCAATTTATTAATCGTTGTCAATCACACGCCCATGCTTGTGCGGCTGAAAGATTTAGCAATTCAATGCCAAACGGCTCTTGTCGGCAAAAAATATTAAAGGGATTGAAAGCCCACCTTTGATATGCTAAACAAACTGCATAATATTTTAGCTTGGAGAAGTTATTGATCATGAAGTACGAACCAATCGCAATTGAAGAAAAATGGCAAAAAAAATGGGAGGATGAAAATTCCTTCAAGGTTACCGAAAACCCGCAAAAGAAAAAATATTATCTGCTGGAGATGTTTCCTTATCCTTCCGGCAAAATTCATATCGGCCATGTCCGCAATTACACCATCGGCGATGTTGTTGCCCGTTATAAACGCATGAAGGGCTTCAATGTTCTGCATCCGATGGGTTGGGATGCTTTCGGTCTGCCCGCGGAAAACGCCGCCATCGAACATAAAATTCATCCCACCCAGTGGACCAATGAAAATATCAACCACATGAAAAAACAGCTCAAACGCATGGGCTTCAGCTACGACT
>Ga0209777_10002146_pt1 | contig 26672 bp, 24 predicted proteins | sample FrelakmetHBP12HB_FD_187147 | JGI IMG/M metagenome (GOLD analysis project Ga0209777, IMG submission 187147) | Freshwater lake sediment microbial communities from the University of Notre Dame, USA, for methane emissions studies -HBP12 HB (SPAdes)... | ecosystem: Environmental > Aquatic >... | reverse complement strand
CCCTCGCGAGACCCTCTCCACAGCCCCTGTGAGCGAGATCTCGCCACCCTCGGGCCAAGCCACCTCGAGCACGCCGGCCTGCGTGCGCACCCGCACCTGACGGCCGGTATTGCCGTTCAGGATGCTGGCGACGACCGCCGCACAAGAGCCGGTTCCTGACGACGTGGTGTGGCCGACCCCACGTTCCCAGAAGCGGACTTCGATTTCCTCCCGGGAAAGCACCTTGACGAATTCGACGTTGGTCCGGTTAGGAAAGAGTTCGCTCGTTTCGATTTCGCGTCCCAGGCTGGCCCAATCAATCGCCGCAAAGTCGGCCACAAACACGCTACAGTGGGGATTGCCCACCGACGTCACCGTCACGGGCAACACTCCGCGGTGAGTACGCAGCAGGAAACCCAGGACGGGCGCCGCAACCCCCTCCGCTTTGAACGGAATCTTCTCCGGCTCCAGGATGGGGGCGCCCATCCCCACGCGGAAAATCCACTTGCCCTTCCCTTCTTCAATCTTTTCAACTGACTTCACTCCTGAGGCGGTCTCAATCTCCAGGATGCCTCGCCGGGCCTTGCGGCCTAACAGGTACGCCCCGGCACAACGAATGCCGTTCCCGGACATCTCAGCTTCGCCGCCATCCGTATTGAAGAATCTCACGCGGGCGTCGTGATGCTTCTTCCGCGGCGGCAATACCAGCGCCATCCCGTCGCCGCCCACCCCCGTGTGACGATCCAGGATGGCGCGCGCGAGCTGAGGCAGGGAGCGGGGGAGGTTGCGGGCTTGAACAACCAGGAAGTCGTTCCCCAGGCCATGGAACTTTGCAAATGGGATTTCAACATGGGTAGGCATAGCGTCCTTTCGACGGCTTATTCGGCGTGGTCATCCGGGCGGGGGCACTTCGCGAAGCGCCCCTACCTGCGGCGGCGATAAATGGCGACGCCGCCCTCGCCTGCAAACACGTCTTTCTCGACAAGCTCGAAATCGGTGAACGCCTGCGGGTGAGCGCGCATCAGTTCATCAACGGCGTCGCCGTCACCGCGAACGATCCATCCTACGAGTTTCTCCGGCTCGGTTCGCAGCTTCGCCCAGTACTCTCGACTGGCCTCAGTAAGGGTTTGGCGATAATAAATCCCCACCTCCGGCATGACGCACGGCCACCTGCCCGCCGCTATGAGGACTCTCTCACCATCGTATTGGGCACGAAGCACGCGGATGATAGCTTGCTGCCGTGAGGATCGGCAGGGACTATTGAGGCTGCCTTCTTTTAGCACGGGCAGTTCTTTGACTCCAGCCGAGGCTTTCGTGTACGCCTGCCCCGCCAGCACCGCCAGGAAGAGGACCAGCAAACCGTACTGGACTCTTCGCGGCAACGGTGCGGAGAGCGTCAAAGAAGGTAGGAGGGCGACCGCCGGCATCATTTCCAAACCGTAGCGCAGATTGTAATAGGTCCAGGGGAATAGCGTAGGCACGTACAAGGGGATAGCTGCGTACGCCAGGGCATGAATGTAGAACGGCAAAGGGACCAGAAAGAGCAGGCCCACGGCGCTCCGTCGCCAAGCGCGGTAGTTGGCAGCCCAGGCGATCAAGCCAAGCACCGCCAGCTCCAGCGCCCAGGGGCCTATCACCAGTTTGAGGTCCTCCAGATAGTAGCGAGCCGAGCGCAAAAGGCTTCCGTCCGTCGGATATGGGAACGCCGTCGTAGCAAGCTGATGGGCGTAGATGGCCTGCGCCGAAAACGGGCCGTTATAGAATTCCAGGGGATTTCCGAACCGGTAGGCATTGTGAAGCACCCACAGCGCGGGTCCGGCCCCGGCAATGAGGCTGAACAGCGCCGCGTGCCGGATGCGCCTTCCCCAGGGCCCTCGCCACCCTGCGGCCTCTTGCCCGCCTTGGCCATCCGGGGCTATCCGCGGCCTACCGCCGGGCTCCGCAAGCAGGACGAACAGAGCCGCAAAGGGGAGCACGTACCATTCGTCGTAGCGGGTGAGCGTGCCCAGGAAGGCTGCGGCCGCTGCACCCATCAATGCCGCCCGTCGACCCGTCTGGGAGTAGCGGAACAGAGCGTAAGCCACAAGTACGGCCCAAAAGAGCGCCAGCGGCTCCGTCAGGGGGGTTGTAGCCAGGTAGAGCATGTTGGGGCAAAGCAAGAAAGCGCCGAGGGTCAAAATCCCCGCTGCCGTATTGCCACTGATCTCCGCCGCCAAGCGATACAAAAACCATGCTGCCCCGGCAAAGGCTGCGGTCGAAACCAGGCTGCCGGCCAATCCCGTCCGCCAGAGAGAGTCATTGATCGCTAGTGGCGCGACCAGCAAGTGATAGAGCGGCAGCCATACGCTTCCGATTTCGTCATATCCGGGTGTCAGAGAGTCAAAGATGCGCCGCGCACCCTCCATATGGGCGATAGAGTCGCCATAGAGATTGGTCAGACCTCGGGTATAGAAATAGTAGAGATTTGCGCCGGCCACGACCAGGATGAAGGCCCCGACCGCCCCATCCCGTCTCAGAGACAAGGCCCTCCCGTGTCGCCCGTTTTCGGTGGGGCCGGGCGTCGGCTCAGGCATCAAAGTGGGTGAGACTCTTGAATTCTCGATAGCGAGTTTCAATCTCCTGCGGAGTGAGCGTGAGAAGGCGCTCCAGGCCGAATTCCTCCACTGCAAAGCTGGCCATGACGGAACCATAGATGACCGCGCGCCTGAGGTTGGAGTCGGAGTGATCTCCGGTACGAGCCAGGTGGCCCATAAAGCCGCCCGCGAAAGTGTCCCCGGCACCGGTGGGGTCGTGGACTTTCTCGAGGGGATAAGCAGGAGCGGAGAATATGGACTGTTCTCCAAACAGGGTGACTCCGTGTTCGCCGCGCTTGATCACCACCGTGCGTGGGCCCATAGCCTGAACGCTTTTGGCGGCTGATTTCAGGTTGTGGTGTCCCGAAAGCATTCGAACTTCGCCTTCGTTCAACATCACGATATGGACCGCGGCAAGGGCCTTCTTCAAGTCCGCGAGTTTTCCGTCGATCCAGTAATTCATGGAATCGAGTCCTGCGAGGCGGACGTTGGGGAGTTGTTCGCGGACGTGCAGTTGCAAGGCGGGATCGATATTGCCCAGGAATAGGTACTCGCTCTCACGGTAGGCGGGCGGAATCTTAGGCGCAAACTCCGCGAAGACATTGAGATGTGTCTCGAGCGTATGCGCCTCGTTCATGGCGCCGACGTATTCTCCCCGCCAGCGGAAGCTGCGGCCGGGGGCGCGCTCCAGGCCGGTAATATCAATCGAACGGGCCCTGAAAACCTCCCGATGCCTTTCGGAAAAGTCCTCGCCGACGACCGCGACCACCCTCACCGGCGCGAACCAGCTTGCAGCAACCGACATGTAGGTTGCGGCGCCCCCCAGAATCTCTTCCGCCTGCCCGAAGGGGGTGCGGATGGAATCAAAAGCCACTGAGCCAACGACCAGTAATGACATCGAGAGGACCTGCCTTCTGGTTGCGGTATGGTGCGCAGCCTTGCCGAGTGTTGGGCGCGAGACCGATGGACCGACCGGTCGGTAGATGGCCTCGACCCTACTTGAGGTATCGCCCCACCAGCAGCGCCAGGCGTCTCTTGGCGCCCGCGGGCACCTTCTTGTAGTCAGTAATGATTGCGTGCGCGAGTGCCGAACCGCACTTGCAGGTGCGCTCGCGCGGCATCGAGCGCAGGGCGTTCAGCAGAATCTTCTGGGAGTTCTCCACGTTGTGCGTCAGATTTTCCACGATTTGCTTGACGGTCACCGCATCATGATCCGGATGCCAGCAATCGTAGTCGGTGACCATGGCCAGGACTGCGTAACAGATCTCCGCCTCGCGCGCCAGTTTCGCCTCCTGCAAACTCGTCATGCCGATGACGTCCATAGCCCAGGAACGGTACACGCTGGACTCCGCCTTGGTCGAAAAGGCAGGGCCTTCCATGCAGAGGTACGTGCCGCCTCTGTGGCAAGTGATACCCAGGTCGGCGCAGCTTTTTTCGAGAACATCCTGCACCGTGGGACAGACGGGATCAGCGAAGCTGACGTGGGCTGCCAGGCCTTTGCCGAAGAAAGTCGAAGCCCGCTGCCGCGTACGGTCAAAAAACTGTGCAGGCAGGGCCATATGTGTGGGCCGGTACTCTTCTCGCAGAGAACCGACGGCGCTCACGGAGATGATTCGTTCGACTCCGAGCTTCTTGAAGCCGAAAATATTGGCGCGGAAATTGATCTCCGAGGGCGTCAGGACGTGCCCGCGTCCGTGGCGCGCCAGGAAAGCAACCCGGCGGCCCTCGAGCGTGCCGAGGAAATACGCATCGGAAGGTTTGCCGAAGGGCGTCGTCAGGCGAAGCTCGCGGACCCGCTCGATGCCCGGCAATTTGTAAAGCCCACTGCCCCCGAGAATCCCGATTTCAGCCTGAGCCAAGTTGCCTCCTAGATGCTCTGTAGCGCCGCTCTATGAGCGGCGGAAGACCCACAAGACCATCTCGCCGGTCATAGACCGGCGCTACAGAGTCGCAATCTTTCCGCCAATTTCCACCAGCCGCACCCAGGGCACCGACGGGTCGTGGGGAAACACGACCAAGGCCTCCTCCCGGGCCAGGTCCGGGAGGATCCGCTTCTTGTTTGCCAGCGTCTCCAGGGGATAGAGGTCGAAACTCATGATCCAAGGATAGGGAAGATGGGCGGCCGTGGGCACCAGATCGGAAATAAAAAAAGCCGTGCTGCCCTGCGATTCGATCCGCACGCATTGCAGGTTTCGGGTGTGTCCCGGCACAACTTCCACGCGGATGCCCGTGAGGATTTCGCACTTACCGTCCAGGAATTCCGTCTGGGCTTCCGCGGGCGCGAAAAACTCTTCAAGGTAACTCGCCCGGTCCTTTTCCGTAGGACGGAGCGCCCACTCCCATTCGCCACGCTGGATATAGTAGCGTGCGCGCGGAAAAGTCGGGAGGACCTTCCCGGCTTCGCGGCGGGTATTCCAGCCACAGTGGTCGAAGTGAAGGTGGGTGTTAATCACCACGTCGATGTCCTCGGGCCCTAACCCCAGCCTGCGAAGCTCCGCGGGCAAGGTGGTGGGATGCTCGATGCCGTAAATATCCGCGTGCCGCGCGTCGAATTTGTCGCCGATGCCTGTTTCGACCAGAACGTTCTGGCTGCCCGTTCGGATCAGCAGGCAGGTCAGGCCCAGCCGGATGCGGTTCCGGTCGTCAGCGGGGATGCGTTTCTCCCACAGCACTTTCGGCACGACTCCGAACATCTGGCCGCCGTCCAGCGCGAAGCTGCCATCCGAAATCGGCAGTAGTTCAAAATCGCCTAATTTCACGATTCCTCTACCAGCTCGATGAGCACTCCCGCGGTGCTCGAGGGGTGCAGAAACGCGATGTTTTTGTTCTCTGCTCCGCGGCGGGGTTCCCGATCGATCAGCCGCATCCCCTCACCTTCGAGCTTCTTGAGCGTTCCGGCAAGATCAGCAACCGCCAAGGTGAGATGATGAATTCCCGGACCGCGCTTGGCGAGGAAGCGCGCGATCGCAGAATCCTCGGCCGTAGCTTCCAACAGCTCCAGACGGCTTTCACCCAGTCGAAATACGGCGACGCGCACTTTCTGGTCCTCAACAACCTCTTCCGAGTCGGGCGGCTTCCCCAGCAGCTTCTGGAAGGTGGGCACCGCACTCCTCAGCGATTCGACGGCGATCCCCAGATGATGAATTCTCATGGATGATTCACGTCCATTCCGCCACGATTTCCTCGACCACCGAGTGGGGGTCGCGCCGATGAGCAAGCACGTCGTCCAGGCGCGCCTCGAACCGGCCGTCCTCGAGCAAATCCCCGGCGACCTTCTCAAACAGGGTTTGGCGGAGCAGTTCGAGAAGCCGGGCGCGCCCGTGCTCCCGGCGGCGCTGCTGCCTCAAGTCACTCTTCTGGCCGAAGGCGCGGAACTCCTCAAGCGCTTTGCGCAGGTCGGGAATCCCTTCGCCGCTGGTGGCCACGGTCCTCACTATGCCCGGCCGCCAGCCATCCGGGCGCGGGCTCATGGAGAGCATGGCCGTCACTTCCTGTTCCACTCGCTCGGCTCCACCCCGGTCCGCTTTATTGATCGCGTAGAGGTCGGCGATTTCCATGACCCCGGCCTTGAACGTCTGCACGTCGTCGCCCATGCCGGGGACCAGCAGCAGCACGGTGGTGTCCGCCAGGCGCGCGACTTCCACCTCGTCTTGCCCCACCCCCACGGTCTCGATGAAGACGACGTCGCAGCCCGCCGCATCCAGCAAGGAGACCACGTCCTGCGTAGTGGGCGCCAGCCCTCCCAGATGGCCGCGCGTCGCCATGCTTCGAATATAAACTCCGTCGTCGCTCGACAGGCTCTGCATTCGGATGCGGTCGCCAAGAATGGCTCCGCCGGTAAAGGGGCTGCTGGGGTCCACGGCGATGATGCCGACGCGCAAATTGCTGCGGCGGTAGTCGCCGGCCAACTTCTCTACCAGCGTGCTCTTCCCTGCCCCCGGCGAGCCGGTGATGCCGACAACGTGCGCGCGGCCCGAGCTGGGATAAACCTGCTTGAGCAAGGCGACTCCCGCGGGCTCGCGGTTCTCGACCGCCGAAATCGCCCTCGCTACAGCGCGCCGGTAGCCCGCCAGGACTTTTTCAGCCCATTCATGGATGGAATCCGGCATGGACGAATTCAAGCACTCACCTCTGTAGCGCCGCTTTGCGAGCGGCGGAGAGGCACAGGACCCTGTCGCCGGTCATAGACCGGCGCTACAGCGGTGTTTTTCGCAAAGGCGCTGCCGCCCCTACGGCTCCCCCAGCAACTCGCGCGCGATGACCATCCGCTGGACTTCGCTGGTCCCTTCCCCAATGGTGCAGAGTTTCACGTCCCGATAATATTTTTCCACGGGATAGTCCTTGATGAACCCGTAGCCGCCATGAATCTGCACCGCCTCGTTCGCTACCTTGACGGCCACCTCCGAAGCAAAGAGTTTGGCCATCGCGGCCTCGCGCGTCAGGCGGCCGCCTTGGTCGGCGACACCCGCGGCGCGGCGGGTCAGCAGGCGCGCCGCGCCGATTTCTGTTGCCATGTCCGCCAGCTTCCACTGGATCGCTTGGAATGACGCGATGGGTTTGCCGAATTGGTGGCGCTGTTTTGCATAGCGGAGGGAAGCTTCCATCGCTCCTTGCGCGATGCCCACGGCGAGGGCGGCGATGCCGACGCGGCCTCGGTCGAGCACGCGCAGGCAGTCCTGAAATCCCTCGTCGGGCTTGCCCAGACAGTTGCCCTGGGGAATTCTGCAGTCTTCGAAGATGAGCTCCGCCGTGTCGCTGGCGCGCAGGCCCAGCTTTTCTTCCTTCTTCCCCGGGCGGAATCCCGGCGTACCTGCCTCGACGATGAACGCGGATATCCCGTGGGTGCGCGCGACGGCGTTCGTCACCGCCAGCACCACGCAGGTGTCCGCATAATGGCCGTTGGTGACGAAAGTCTTGGTTCCGTTCAGAACCCAGTTTTGGCCGTCCAGTCGCGCCGTGGTCCGAGCGGCGGCCGCGTCACTGCCGGAACCGGGCTCGGTCAGGCACCAGCAGCCCAGCTTTTCCCCTCGGGCAAGAGGGAGCAAGTACTGGCGCTTCTGCTCTTCCGTTCCTGCCAGGAAAATGTGGCCCGCGCACAGTGAGTTGTGGGCGGCGACGATGAGGGCCACCGACGCGTCCACGCGCGCCAGTTCTTCGATGATGATGGCGTGATCCGAAAGCCCCAGCCCCGCGCCTCCAAACTCAGGAGGAACGGTCACACCCATTAAGCCCAATTCCGCCAAGCGGGGCAGCAGTTCGCGCGGAAAATGCTGGGCGTCGTCCCACTCCCTCACGTGCGGGCGGATTTCCTTCTCCGCGAATTCCCGCACGGACCTCTGGATTTCTTTTTGGTCCTCACTCAGCTCGAAGTTCAGTAGGCACCTCGCTTCGGTAACTCCCTAAGTAATCGAGGTTATAACACAACCTATGATGCGTCAAGAAAACGGCAGAAAACGGCAGCGCGGCGCTAGTGGGTGGATGGAGTCGAGGCACCGTCTTTCTGCCACCTCACCTATCGCCCCGTTCGGGCCTGGAGGGACGGTCCGGCAAGAAACAGCCCATCACCCGGAAATAACCCGCCGCACGTCTTTCAGCAGGACGAACAGGTGCATGGGATCGGTTGGGGAGGGGACGAAATCGAATTTCTCGTAGAAACGCCTGGCGGCTTCGTCTTTGGCGTGAACCGCCAAGGCCCGGATGCCGGCAATATCCGCTGCCTGGATCGTGCGCAGCATCGCGTCCCTCAAGAGGGCTTTACCAATCCCCTGACCTTGCCAGCGACGGTCTACTGCCAGGCGTGCCAGGAGCATGATGGGCACTGGATGGCGCGCCAAGCCCCTGGTTAAGCGCTCGGGCGCTTCCTCGCGGGTAACATGGCCAACCGCCAGGGTATGGTATCCAACGACCCTATCGCCCACGACTCCCACGTACGTTTGCGCGGCACCTGCCTGCTGGTTCTGCCAAGCGTAGCGCAACAGATACCGGTTCAGCTCCTCCCGGCCACAATCGAGGCCCTCAATCCGGTGCTCGGGGCGCAGTTTTTCAACGCGTCGGGGAACGCTCACTGAGTAGACTCGGCATCAAAGAATCCGCGTTCTTTTAGGAGACGCTCCAGACGAGGCAGAGGACGGGGTGGGGCGTCGAGGGCAGCTAGGAAGGCTTGCCACTGCGCGTGATTCAGGCTGAAGGTCGTGCGATCTGCAAGTGCCCCATCGGCGCGCGCTAATGCGCTCTCCAGCACGAATTCGCTGACGGAGCGATGAGAAACCTCTGCTGCTGCCTGTAACGTCCGTTTGGCTTGGCGCGTAAGACGCAGGTCGAGTTTTTCGGTACGCTTGGCACTTAGCGGCATGGCTCCTCCTTGTCATATTCAGATTATCAGTGTTGCCCGACATTGTCAAGACAAGGGATTCGTTTCAACATCGCGCTGCCTAAGGGGCGATAACGGGTCGCTTCTGAGCCCGTCAGCCGACGGGCGCCTCCTAGAGCACAGAAGATGAAAGCAAAGAAGTTTGGAACGGGCGTGTGGAGGCGAGCGCGCCCATGCTAGAATTCCAACTGCCCTCATGTCGTCGCGTATTCGCATCCCCGTCGCGCTCTGGGTCGCTTCCTGCGTCTGCCTCCCCTCCCTTCTCGGCCGAGAACAGCACCCCCAGCCGGCGACGCAGGTCAACGTTCACGCGGGCCAAGCGGGATGCCAGGTGGATGTGGATGCACAAACCGTCGGCAATACGGACGGGGTGGGCAACCTGATCGTCAAGGATGTCGAGGCCGGAGAGCATTATCTCCACGTCCGTTGCCCCGGCCTGGAGGAAGCCGCTCATTTCATTTCCCTGCGCGTCGGCGACAACCTCGAACTGCAGGAAACAGGGGGAACAACACCTTCGCAAGGGGAGCGCTCACCAGCGGAAGTCGCCGAGACCCGGTCCCAATTGCAGCAACTGGTCCTCGAAGCGGTGCAGTTGCGGGCCAAAGGCCAACTGGACGAGGCCGTCGAAAAGATCCGGCAGGCCTTGAAGCTGGACCCGGAGAACTCCGACTTGCACCGCGAGTTGGGCATTACCTTCCTGCTCAGCAAAGAGTGGAAACGCGCCCGCATCGAAATGATTGAAGCCCTCCGGCATGACCCCACCGATGCCGACGCCCACAATGGACTCGGCTATTCTCTCGAAAAGCTGGGCGACCTGGACGCCGCCTTGAAGGAGTACCGCCTGGCGACGCGGCTCGAACCCGACGACCCGACCTACCGAACGCACTATTTTGACGCCTTGTCGAAGCTCGCGCAGCCGAAAGCCAAGAAGTAGCGCCGCCCTTTAGGGCGGCACATGCTGGGCTAAAGCCCGGGGCTACGACGCCGCGCCAGCCTTGCGGGGCGCTGCCAGAATCGCTCTCAGAACTTCAAGGGCGCGCTCGCATCCCGCGCGGTCGACGTCCCGGTGAGTCACCATGCGAAGGAGCTTGGGGTTATAAGGGTTGGCGAGAATTCCCTGTGCCTTAAGCCCCTGTGAAACTTCAGGCGCCGAGAAGCCGGTCCCCGAGACATCGACAAACAGGATGTTGGTCACGACTTTGTTGGCGTCAATCGTGACGCCGGGAAGCTGAGCGAGCCCCTCCGCCAGCAGCTTGGCGTTCTCGTGATCGATGTGCAAGAGTGGGGGACTCTCTTGGAGCGCCACCAGTCCCGCTGCCGCCAGCACACCCGCCTGGCGCATCCCCCCGCCCAGCATCTTGCGGACCAGTCGCGCTTCCTCGATGAATTCCTTGTTCCCCACTAGCATCGAGCCCACTGGGGCGCCCAGGCCTTTTGACAAGCAGAACATCACCGAGTCGAATTTGCTCGTCAACTCTACGACGGAGCGGCCCAGGGCCACACTGGCATTAAAGATCCGGGCGCCATCCAAATGCACGGGAAGCCCGGCAGCGTGAGCGCGCTCGACGATGTCGTTCGAAACTTCCAGGGGATAAACCGAACCGCCCGCCAGGTTCGAGGTGTTCTCCAGCTCGATCAGGCCGGTGCGGGCGCGGTGATCGCTACGCCCGCGGACCAGAGGAGCAATCAGTTCCCACGCCAAGATCCCATCCTCGGCGTAAACAGTGCGCGGCAAGACGCCGGAGAAAGCCGACATCATCGCCATCTCGAAGTTGTAGATGTGGGAGCGCTCCTCGCAAATCACTTCCTGCCCCGGCCGCGTGTGGACCTTGATGGCCGTCTGATTGCCCATCGTCCCCGAGGGAACAAACAGCCCCGCCTCGCGGGCGAAGATTTCGGTCGCGCGCGCTTCCAGCCGATTCACCGTGGGGTCTTCCCGATAAACGTCGTCTCCGACTTCCGCTTCGTACATCGCGCGGCGCATCGCGGGCGATGGCCGCGTGACAGTATCACTGCGCAAATCGACGATGGGATCATTCATACGAACTCCTGGAATACTTCGTTGGAAACCAGGTAGGCCCGCTCGGCAAGGCGGAGGGTGGAACCATTCTGCTCCAGCCATCCCTCAGCCGTTAGCGCCGCAATTCGCTCCTTCAAGCGAGCAACCTGGTCAGTTCCCCACTGCTGCTCGGCCAAGGAAAGGTTCACCCCTTGCCGCTGCCGCAAACCAAGGAAGAAGAACTCCTCGGCTTGTTCCCTGGCAGAAAGCAGACGCAATTCGTCTATCGGCGAGGTTCCCCGCGCCACCGTTTCGCTGTAGGCACGGGGGTCCGTATGATTTGCCCAGCGCCGCTGGCCATCAAATGAATGAGCGCCCGCGCCCAGGCCGAGGTAGGGGTCGAGCCGCCAGTATTTCTGATTGTGGCGCGATTCAAATCCCGGCCGCGCGAAGTTGGAAATCTCGTACTGAGTCAAGCCTTCGCGTTCCAGGAACTCCCGCCCGTCCTCGTAGGCGTCGGTCACAAAGGCTTCTCCGGGCACCGCCGAGGCGTGGTAATGCGTTCCCTGGCCAAGAAGTTCACGGCCCAGGCGGCTCTTCTCGTCAATTTCGAAGAGATAGAGCGAAATGTGCTGAGGCTCGAGCCGTGCCGCGGCCTCCAAGGTGTGCCGCCATGAATTCTTAGTTTGATGCGGCAGGCCGGCAATCAAGTCCAGGCTTATGTTTTGGATTCCCTGTCGCCGGGCCAACTTCACGAGTTCGCCGGTTTCGCTGGCGCGATGCAGGCGCCCCACCGCCCGCAGCTCGAGGTCATCAAAGGTCTGGGCTCCAATGCTCAGCCGATTAAGACCCCATCGGCGAGCCTGCGCGAGGAAGTCGGCGTCCGCTGAGCCCGGCGTAACCTCGAGCGTGAACTCAAGGTCCGGGCAGAACTCGAATCGCGCTTGGAGCGCGCGGATGATCCTCTCCAGCCTCCGGGCGCCGAGCAGTGAAGGCGTGCCGCCGCCCATGTAGAGCGTATCCACCGGCAGAGTCAACAGCTCGCGGCTGATGCTGCGCGCGGCATAGGCTTCCGGGAGGTCCTTGATTTCGTTTTCGAGTGCCCCGCTATAGGAGTCAAAAACACTTGCGCGTTCAACGCGTGAGCTGAAATTGCAGAAACTGCACTTGGAAGCGCAAAATGGAACCTGGACGTAAACTCCGAGAATATTCATCAAGGCCCCGCGCCTTAAAGTTTCTCTTTTACCCTTTTAGCTTCAACCTTTTGATCAGTCGGGAACCACCTTCATTCTCAGTTCCCGCCGCCTGGGCCCGTCGAACTCACAGAGAAAGACGCCCTGCCAGCGGCCCAAAATCAGCCGCCCATTCTCAATGAACAAGGCCTTGGAATTGCCGATGACAGCGGCCTTCAAGTGAGCGTCACAGTTGCCGTCGTTGTGGTGGTAGTCGCGTTCGCGCGGGGCCAATTGCTTCAGAAAGTTATCGAGGTCCTTCTGGAGCGCCGGATCGTCGTTTTCATTGATGAGCAAAGCGGCCGTCGTGTGCGGGAGGAAGAGCAGGCACGTGCCCTGCTGCACTCCCGACTCCGCGACGAATTTCTCGAGGAGCGCCGTGATGTCCTGGAACTCCACGCGCGCGTGAGTCTCAAGCTGCATGGCTTTCGACCGGGCCTTCGGCCCTAGCGGTATTGCTTTGCCAACTTCGGGAGCCATAGCGAATTCCTTTGCTCACTCTTCACGGTCCTCTACCACTGCCCGGACGTCGGCGCCTTGTGGAGGGCCTCCGTCAAGGCCGGGGGCGGAATGGGAATGATTGGAACGAGTGTGATCGTTTTCTTCACCACTTCAGAAGTGCGCGTCACATGCAGTTTCTCGAAGAGGAAAGTAAACTTCTTTTCCAGGTCCTCCCCGATCCGGTTACGGGCCTCGGCCGGCAGGTCCCAGAACTTCCTCTTGAAGGCGCCGAATGCCTTCTTGCGTGTCTTGTAAAGAAATTGTTCGTCGGTATCGCCGGGCTTCCTTTCGTTCGCAAACGTCTTGCGAAGAAACTTGTAGATTTCTTCCTTGAGGTCACGGGGGAATGCCGGATTCTCGTAAATGAGGTTTTGAAATTCCGTGGCCAAGTGCACTTCCGCGGTTTCGCATTCTGCAAACTTGCCAAACGCGTCGGCCGGCAGGGTCGAGGCGCCGTGCTGCACCGCGCCGGCCATCCCGTAGCGCTCGCGGGCCAGAGCCGAGAGGCCTCGCAGAGTTTCGAAGTCGATGGCGACCTGGGCCATGCTGCCGTCGGGAAGAACCACGCCTCCGTGCGTCGTCCCCGTCTGCACGCTGATTTTCGAGAGGCGTTTCTTGCGTCCGCCCAGCCGGGCGAAACTCGCTTCAAAGCCGTCCATGAAGGCGGTCAGCTCTTCCGGAGTAGAGTTCTGCTTCCCTACTTCGCCGATTTCTCCTCCAATCGAAATCGTTATGCCCGGGGGCTCGAAGGAGCGCACCTGGGCCGCTAATTTCGCGGTGGTCTCGAAGTTGGCGCGCTGCTGCTCGTGAACGCCGGGCTTCGAGAGGTCAACCAGGGTTGAGGCGTCGAGATCGATGTTGAAGTATCCGGCCGCGACCGACTCCTGGCAGAATTCCCGGATACCTTGCAATTCCGACTCGGGGTCTTGCGCGAACTTCTTCGCGTTGGCTTGGAAGTGGTCGCCCTGAATGAATAACGGCCCTTCGAAGCCCTCGCGCAGTGCGGCTGCGATGAGCACCGTCGAGTACTCGGCCGGAGACTGATCGGTGTATTTGCTTTCGGATCGAGCCAGCTCGAAGATGAATGCCCCGGCTTTCAGCCGCATGGCTGCCCGGATCACCGCTCGCGCCACCAGGTAGCTCAGGCCGCGGACGTTGATGGCGGGAACTGTGAAGCCCCCGCACTCTTTCCGCCCTCGCGCTTCATAAAGACCCTGGATGGAAGATGGGACTACACCCAGCTCCAGCCCCGCGCGGCGAATGATCCACCGCGCAACCGCCCGAACCTCTTCCGTCTCGCCGAATATGGCATTCAATAGCAAGGCGTCTAACGTCTGGTGAACGAATTTCTGCGGGTTCTTAAGTGCGATGCCCCCACCCTCGGTGATTTCGTAAACCATTCGGTCGCGGTGGAGGAAGTCAAGCGTTGAGACAGTGTTCATGTTCAATACCCGAGCACCTGATGGTCCGAGCAGTGGGTTTGGATATGGGCAAGAAGGTGGTCCAAGATTTCATAGCCGGCGCGGCCCAGGAAATAGACGCCGCCGACCCGGCGTTCCTGGAGATCTTTCTCCGGCATTAGGAAGCGCAGGAGGGCTTGCTGATGACGTGCCAGCAGCTCAGAGCGAGCGAGGGCCGCCCGGCTGGCTTTTCCCTTCAGGCGATCCAACTGGTACGCCATCTTTTCTTTCACGTGCTGAAGAGTATCCAGAAGCGTGGGGTCGAGTGTCTGGATGTCCTGTTGGAGTCTGTCGAGGAGCCGCGCCAGGTCTTGCTCGCTTTCCAGGAAGCGCTCGGACCAGCCCTCCGCAAAGGCCGCAGCGGCTACCTTGCGGCCCAGGTGCTCCTCACCCTGCCAAACGTCTTCCACCTCGATCTGGTATTTCTCCAATGACCTTTGGGTGCGGGTGTCCACCAGGGTGAAGGCGGCACGCGGAAAGATGACAGGTTGGGGCCGTCCGAAAGCCTCATAGAGCACCCGAGCCTGACCCAGGTAGGCCAGTTCGGAGGGGCCGGCCACATAGGCGAGAGTGGGCAGAAGCATGTCCTGCACAACCGGACGCAACAGAACGTTGGAAGAAAAATCGAGAGGCTGCCTGCTTAGCCATCCCCGCAGATCGTCCAAGGTCTGGGGCTCCGTGCCGTCCAAGAGGTAGCGTCCGTCGCTCTGGTGCAGTGCCTGGCGATTACCATCCCGCGTGGCGAAGATCAGCGTGGAATCCTCAGCCACGTGGACCTGCGCGTGGTACCCGGTCTTGACCAAAGCCTGGGAGCGTTCCAGCACGCGGCTGCGCAGGTCCGCGGCCTGCTCGATAGCTTGGCGGTAAACCCCGGCGCTCAGTTGGTGGACCGCCTCGTCCAAGGGGTCCAGGAGAATGACGCCCCAGCGGCTGAAGAGGCGGGCCAGAAAGCGGGCAAAGGCAGCGCCCCAAGTGGCCCCGGGCTGGTAGGCTTCGCGCAGGTCGCGCAGAAGTTGTTCGCGGGGGAGCCCAGCGGGCAAGCTGCTTTCCAGTTGACTTAGCGCGGCAACGATCTCGGAGGTGAATCTAACGTAGCCGACCGGAGAACGCGACGCGGGACGCTCACCGGGATCGCGCAGAGCGACCAAGTTATAGTCCTCATCGAGTGTCGCGGTCTCAGAGACCTCTTCCAAATCGTGGTCTTCGGTGGCCAGCCAGAAAACGGGGACGGAAGGCAGACCTTGCTCGCCCAGCGATTGGGCCAGGCGTATCGCGGTCAGCGCTTTGTAGAGAGTGAAAGCCGGACCGGAAAACAACCCCACCTGCTGACCCGTCACGACGGCGAGCGTTTCCCGGTCGGAAAGCTTCTGGATGTTGGTAAAAGTCGGGTCCGCACATCCGAATTCCCGGTTTTGACGAGTCAGGATTTCAATCAACGGGCGCCGGTCTTGATTCAGGCCGTGAATTTGTTTTGCCAGAGCTTGATAGTTCGACAGTTCGTAAGGCGACCCGGGGTAAAAACGTGCGACGCGGTCAAAGTGGTAGAGGTAATCCAGGAGGAGTGGGGTCGAGTGAGGCACGCGAGTGTAAGGCACACAGGTTCCATCCATGAGTGAAGCCATCCTACGCCGTACTGTCTAGCTTAGATGAATTTTGCGACCGGGACGCTTCAAAATGCCAGCCCGGCACGGGCCTCACGAAGCGCCTGGGCGACGTCGCGTCGCTGGGCGGCGCTCAGAGGAAGCAGCGGAGGGCGCGGGAAGCCGCCCGCATATCCGCAAAGCTCCAGAGCCACTTTGATTCCCGAAACTCCGTAAGGAATCGCGATCTTTTGGGCGAGGGGCAAGAGCCGCTGTTGGAACTCGCGCGCCGTCCTGCCCTGCCCGCGCAGGAATGCCTCGTAGAGGCCTACACAAAGCTCCGGCACAAAGGTGGCCTGGCTCAGGACCGCTCCCACCGCCCCGGCACGGAGGGCGTCCAGCAGGATGGACACGGATCCCACCAGCACCCTAAAGCCCGGACGCACATTGCGGAGGATGGCGCGCACGAAAGGCAGATTCCCCGAACTCTCCTTCAGGCCCACCACGTTAGGAAGGCGTGAGAGACGCCCCAGAGTTTCAGGGCTGGGATTTATGCCCGTGAATTGGGGGATGGAATAGACCAGTACGGGGCGCGCTACACCTGCCGCCACGGTCCGGTAGTGCTCGGCGAGGGCATCGGAATTCATGCGAGCTTTGTAGTAGTTGGGCGTGATCACCAGGAGCGCATCGGCGCCGCGCGCGGCGGCCTCGCGACTCAGGCGCAAGGTCTCGCGGGTGCTTTCCAGGCCCGTGCCGACGAGCAGGATTTCCGGGCGCCGGACGATCCGGCGAGCGATGTCCACCAGCCGCAGCCGCTCTCGTTCCGCCAGATAGGGCGCCTCTCCCGTCGAACCCGCCACCAAAATGCCGCCCAGGCCGTTGTCCACGGTCCGCGCCACGTTCTCACGGAACAGGCCGTAATCCACTTCGCCCCCGCGGTCGAAGGGAGTCACGACGGGAGCGAAGATTCCTTTGAGGTGAGCGATAGTTTCAGTGCGTGTCATAAATCCAAGTCCTCAGCTCTCAGCTTTCAGCTCTCAGCGGAGTGTGGTTGCCGGCCGCTGATTGCTGATGGCTGACAGCTTATTTCCATGCAACTCCTGCAAACTTGCCACCTGCACCTGGCCTTCCTTCAAGGCCCTGATTCCATTGACGACCGCGGCGGCAGCCGAAAGCGTTGTGATGCAGGTGACACCCCGTTGGATGGCGGCACGGCGAATCGCTTTCTCGTCAAAACGCGAGGCGCGGCCCAGCGGCGTATTGATGATGAGATCCAGCGAGGCGCTCTTGATTAGGTCCACCACGTTAGGCCGGCCTTCGTTCACTTTAAAGACTTTTTCCACCCTAAGTCCGGCGGCTCGGAGCGATGCGCCCGTCCCGCGCGTGGCGACCAGCTTGAAGCCCAGCGCAGCCAGGTCCCGCGCGATGGGGACGAGTGTCAGCTTGTCGTGATCGTTTACGGAGACGAACACGCGGCCGGAAATGGGAATACGGTTGCGGGCGGCGATCTGCGCCTTGGCGAAAGCCAAGCCGAAGTTGTCCGCCACGCCCATTACTTCCCCGGTGGATTTCATTTCAGGTCCAAGGATAGGGTCCACGCCGGGAAACTTCTGGAAGGGGAAGACCGGCGACTTCACAAAGGAATGGGCGACAGGCAATTCCGGCTCCAGTCCGAACTCGGGAAGTTTCCGCCCCACCATCAGCCGCGCCGCAACCTTGGCGAGAGGGACGCCGGTGGCCTTGCTGACATACGGGACTGTCCGCGAAGCGCGCGGATTCACTTCCAGCACGTACACCTTACCATGCTGGATGGCATACTGGACGTTCATCAACCCGACCACTTTCAGTTCTTTGGCCAACCGCACCGTATACTCCCGCAGCGTCCGGCGCTGGAGTTCCGGAATCTGGAGCGCGGGAAGCACGCAGGAGCTGTCCCCGGAGTGTATTCCGGCTTCCTCGATATGCTCCATGATGCCGGCGACGACCACCTGCTCGCCATCGGCGAGCGCATCCACGTCCACTTCCGTGGCGTTCTCGAGGAAGCGGTCCACGAGGATCGGAAAGGCTCGCTGTAATTCCTCAGCGCGGCGGACGTAGTCCCGCAGAGTGGCCTCATCGTAGGCAATGACCATGGCCCGGCCCCCCAGGACGTAGGAGGGCCGCACCAGGACCGGATAGCCGATGCGCTGCGCGATTTCCAGCGCTTCCTCGACGTTCATCGCCGCGCCATTTTCGGGCTGCGCGATCCCGAGATCGGCGAGCAGCTTGCCGAAGTGTTTGCGGTCTTCCGCCAGATCGATGGACTCCGGCGAAGTGCCGATGATAGGGACACCTGCGGCCTTGAGCTGGCGCGCCAGATTCAAGGGCGTTTGCCCGCCGAATTGCACGATGACGCCCTCCGGCCTTTCTTCTTCCACGATGGCCATGACATCTTCGAAGGTCAGGGGCTCAAAGTAGAGGCGGTCAGACGTATCGTAGTCCGTCGAGACGGTCTCCGGGTTGCAGTTCACCATGATGGTCTCGAAGCCTTCTTCCTTGAGCGCATAGGCGGCGTGCACGCAGCAGTAATCAAACTCGATGCCTTGCCCGATGCGGTTCGGCCCGCTGCCGAGGATCATGATCTTGCGGCGGTTGGTGGGCTCGGCTTCATCCTCGTCTTCGTAGGTGGAGTACAGGTAGGGAGTGAAAGACTCAAATTCCGCCGCGCAGGTATCCACGCGCTTGAAGACGGGCCGCACGCCAGTGGCCAGGCGTCGCGCGCGGACCTCTTCACCGGTGGCTCCCCACATTTCTCCCAGATGCGGGTCGGAGAACCCGTGGCGCTTGGCCTCGCGGAGGACCGAAGCCGGCACGGTCTCAGCGCCGAAACGCTTCAGCTCACCCTTCAGGTCCACAATCTGCTGGAGTTGGGCCAGGAACCAGGGATCAATGCGCGTGATTTCCGCCAGGCGTTCGACGCTATAGCCCGCCTCAAGCGCAAAGAGCAGATCCCAGATGCGGTCGGGGTGGGCGACGGTCAGGCGGCGCTCGAGTTCGTCCGGGTCGTGGGGCGGCAGGGGCGTTTTGCGCCCCGTCTCGAGCGAGCGGACACCCTTCATCAGGGCCTCCTTGAAGGTGCGCCCAATGGCCATGACCTCGCCCACCGATTTCATCTGGGGTCCCAGGGTGTGGTCCGAGTCGGGGAATTTTTCCTGGGCCCACTTCGGGATCTTGACCACGACGTAGTCAATGGTCGGCTCGAAGCATGAAGGGGTTTTCTGCGTGATGTCGTTGGGGATTTCGTCCAGGCGATAACCCACCGCGAGGCGCGCCGCGATCTTGGCTATAGGGAAGCCGGTGGCCTTGGAAGCCAGGGCGGAGCTGCGCGAGACGCGAGGGTTCATCTCGATCACCACCATGCGCCCGGTCTCCGGCTCGACAGCGAATTGGATGTTGGATCCTCCAGTCTCGACGCCCACAGTGCGAATGACCTGGAAGGCCCAGTCCCGCATGCGCTGATATTCCTTGTCTGTCAGCGTTTGGATGGGCGCCACAGTGATGGAATCACCGGTATGGACGCCCATGGGGTCGAAGTTTTCGATCGAGCAGACGACCACCGCGTTGTCGGCGCGGTCGCGCATCACTTCCAGCTCGAATTCCTTCCAGCCCACGACAGACTCCTCCACCAGCGCCTCGTGGACGGGACTAAGATCCAGGCCGTTGCGGACTTTCTCTTCCAGCTCTTCGCGGTTGTAGGCCATGCCGGCGCCCGTTCCCCCCAGCGTGAAGGAAGGTCGAATGATGAGCGGGAAGCCGACGTTTCCGGCAAATTTGATCGCCGCCTCGAGATTATTCACCAGGACGCTACGGGGAACGTCCAGGCCCGTGCGCTGCATGGCATCCTTGAACCAGAGCCGGTCTTCCGCCATCTTGATGGCGTTCAGGGACGCACCGATAAGCTGCACGTTGTATTTATCGAGCACGCCCTTTTCCGCCAGCTCCACCGAAAGATTCAGCGCCGTCTGGCCACCGACCGTTGGCAAAATCGCGTCGGGCTTCTCCCGCGCGATGACAGCTTCCGCGTATTCGACGGTGAGTGGCTCGATATAGGTGCGGTCAGCGAACTCCGGGTCGGTCATGATCGTGGCCGGGTTGGAATTGATCAGGACCACTTCGTAGCCCTCCGCGCGCAGCGCCTTGCAGGCCTGGGTGCCCGAGTAATCAAACTCGCACGCCTGGCCGATGATGATCGGCCCGGAGCCGATGATCAGAATCTTTTTGATGTCAGTGCGCTTGGGCATGAATGAATTCAGAATAGTGAATTACTTCATTAACTACGCACTGCTGCGTTGAGCTCCGTGAATCACCGTGCCGATTTTGATTTCCTCGCCGTCAAGACGATAGACTACGATAAAAGGAGTGCCGCCCACCACGAGTTCGCGCGAGCCTTCCCTCCCCGGTCTTCCCAGGTGGGGAAAGTGAGCCAACTTCTCGACCGCGGCGACCAGACGAGCGACCATCCGATCGGCAGCCGCGGGATCGTCGAGTGCGATGTAATGCCAGATTTCGCCAACCTGCCGTCGGGCCTCCGGGGACCATATTATGCGCATCAACCGTGCTCGTCGTGAGGCTTTCCACAAACGCATTTGGGCGGCGGCAGTTCATGACCCGAGCCCAAAGAGAGCAACCAAGCCTTCATCGCCTCGTGCGGGATAGAATGCCCCGCTTCGATCTCCGCAAAGCCGCGGCGAATAGACTCGAGCTGCCGTTGTTGTTCCTGGACGTATACTTCGATGGCGTCGGCAACGAGGAAGTTCGCGCTCCGTCCTGTGGACTTCGACAGGCGTTGGAGCTGCCGCTTAACTTCCGGTCTCAGGCGGATACTCACTGTGGCGGTTCGTGTGTTAGCCATGCACACAAGTTAGCACAAAGTCTTCAGATTGTCACTCCGTTTCCCGCACCTGCTGAAGTCTCACCCGCAAGGGCGGCCTTGATCCTTCATCCTTTACCACGCTCTTCCATCATTTTCACAAACTGATCGAACAAGTACGCCGAGTCGTGCGGGCCCGGCGAGGCTTCAGGGTGGTACTGGACGCTGAAAAGCGGCAGCGATTTGTGCCGCAACCCTTCCAGCGTCTGATCGTTCAAGTTTATGTGGGTCAGCGCGACGTCATTCAGGTTCAGCGAGTCGGGGTCCACTGCGAAGCCGTGGTTTTGCGCCGTGATTTCCACCTTCTGAGTTTCCAGATTCAGCACGGGATGATTCCCGCCGTGGTGGCCGAATTTAAGCTTGTAGGTCTTGCCGCCCAAGGCCAGACCGACGATCTGGTGGCCCAGGCAGATGCCGAAGATGGGCACCCGGCCCATCAGGTCGCAGACTGCTTTCGCGGCATATTCGAGCGGCTCGGGGTCGCCCGGGCCGTTGGAGAGGAACACCCCATCGGGTTTAAGGCTCAGGACGTCCGCCCCGCTGGTCCCGGCCGGAACGACCGTCACGCGGGAGCCAACGTCCACCAGTCGGCGCAGGATATTTTGCTTGATTCCGTAATCGTAGGCCACCACGTGAAAGCGCGCCTGGGTGTCCGGGAGCTTCGACTTGTCGAAGATGTTCCACGAGGGCTCTGCCCAATCATAGCGTGTAGGCGTGGTGACCCGGCTGGCCAGGTCCAACCCGACCATGCTGGGCGACGCCTTCGCCTTGGCCACCAGGTTGGCCTCGTCCTGGTCCGTGGTCGAGAGGACGCCGCGCATGGCCCCGTGTTTTCGTAAGTGGCGCACCAGGGCCCGCGTGTCGATATTCGAAATCACCGGGACGCCGTAGTCCGCCAGGAAAGAGGACGCATCCTCCTCCGACCGCCAGTTGCTTGCCATCTCTGACAATTCGCGCACCACCAGACCCTCGGCGTAAGGATGCCCCGACTCGCAATCCAGTGGATTCGTTCCGTAATTCCCTATGTGGGGGTAGGTCAGGATGACGATCTGGCCGGCATAAGAAGGATCGGTGAGGATTTCCTGATATCCGGAGAGAGAAGTATTGAAAACGACCTCGCCCAAACGTTCGCCTGAGGCGCCATAGCCGCGCCCCCGAAATACTCGGCCATCTTCTAAGGCGAGAATCGCCTCCATTGAATCTCCGTCACTTGGGGTGTGCCGCTCATAGTCAACTTGCTGGAAGCTGTGCAGCCCGACTTGCCAATCATCAGTGGTCAGTTATCAATTGAACCCCAAAACCCTTGGTTTTCGACTACTGACAACTGACCGCTGACGACTTCATTATTCCAGCGATCCCATTTCGCTAAAAGGCCAGTAGACGAACACGGCCTTGCCGTAAACATACTTTCGATCTACGGTACCCCAGACGCGGCTGTCGTTGGAGGAACTCCGGTGATCGCCGAGTACGTAGTAGTGGTCCGGCTCAACATGAGTGGCAGGATAACTTTGGCGGTCCAAGTACCCCGAGGGCACATAGGGTTCGGCCAGCGGCTTGCCGTTCACCAGCACGCGTCCATCATCAATGGCCACCCATTCGCCCGGAAGCCCCACCACGCGTTTGATGTAAGACTTGGAAGGATCCAAGGGATACCAGAACACCACAATATCGCCGCGCTGAATCGGCTCGAACCGGTAGATAAACTTGTTGATGAAAATCCTTTCGTGGTTGACGAGGTGGGGCATCATGCTGGTGCCTTCCACCTGCACCGGCTGGTAGAGGAAAACAATTACGATGATGGACAGGAGGACGGAAAGGATGAGGTCGCGCAACCAATAGCGAGTTTCAAAGAAACTTCGTCGCGGATTTGCCTTCGCTGCGTCCATCATGACGGAAAATCAAATGTCCGGGCCTTGCCCATCGCCAATCATTTATACCACAAATCGAAACCCGGCTTCCACACCTCTGAACGCGGCGTGCGTGTTGGCCCAGCGTAAGGGCAGCCCTGGTGCCTGTCCCGTGCTAAATCTGCAGGGCTGCCCGCTCCAGGGCACCCACGAGGGGCCCCCCTACGATGCGATTCTCTTGTTGCCTTTCCGTCCCAGTTGAGGTAAAAGCTAAGTCATCCTGCATGGCCCGAGAACCTAATCACAACAGTCAAGGAGCGCGGCTGGAGACGCGTTCGCTTGACCCGCTCCGGCCGTTCATTCTTATCTTGGTTGCGGCCTTCGTGCTGGGGTTGGGAGCCACACTTCGTGGCCAGTCCGACGCTGCTTCTATCGTCCAGCCGGTGGAGGTTCCGGCCGCACCTCCGGCGCCCTTCTGGGTGAATCGGGGGCACTGGGATTTTGGAGCCCAACTGGGTTTTGCGCTGGAGAACGACATTCCCCACAACATCTCTCACATTTCGATGCTGATTCTACAACCACGGTTGGGCTTGATTGTCCGGGATTTCCGCGGGCCGCGGTTTCCCGTCCGCCGATTTGAGGTCGTCAGTGAAGGGATACTCGGCAACTCCCTCCATCCGGGTGGGCACCTGAGAGGGTACGCGCTCCTGTTTTGCCTGGATGGGAAAAATCGGGGACACGAGGTGCCTTTCTTTGAATTTGGCGGCGGCCTGCAGCGAACCACACTGGCCACACGCGTACCGGAACTGAGCGGGCAAACTCAGTTCTCACCGCAAGCTGGGTTTGGGATTCAGCATTTTTTCAGCCCTCAACGCGCCCTGGTTCTCGAATATCGTTACATGCACATGTCCAACGCAGGCATTACTCCCCCCAACCACGGATTCAATGCCAGTATGCTCACTATCGGCTTCCGCTGGCTTCGCAGGCCCCGGCCGGCCCAGAAGCAGTAGGCAGTGAGCAGAAGGCAGTAGGCAGCGACCGCTTCTTGCGACCTGTCCCAACAGAGTCGGAGTCATGGGTGGGTTGGGATAGCCGTCAAGCGGATTCCCGTTACATTGTAACTTTTCCGGGCAGTCTACTTCGCGTCCCGCGACGGGAGCCTTTTCAAATCGACATTGAAGGGGTGCCTTCTGCCTTCTGCTTACTTGCGTAGGCGAGCATGACAGGTGTCTGTGGGGGCGGGACGCTAGCCGAAGATATCTTTGACCTTTTCGGCGACGCGTCGTTCCAGGGGTTTGTTCTCGATGCGCACGCCCGGACCGAGCATCTCGAAAAAATGGCGCTGCTCGCGGGAGAGGCGGGTGGGAGTGACCACGTAGACCGTAACGTAAAGGTCCCCTGAGCCTCGGCCGTCGAGGCCGGGCATGCCGCGTCCTTGCACCCTGAATACCGAGCCACTCTGCGTTCCTTCCGGGACCCTCAGGCGTTCCGTTTCGCGAAATGTGGGGACCTTTAACTCAGTTCCCAGTGCAGCCTGGCTTATGGAAATCGGAACGGTGCAATAGAGATCCTTGCCCCGGCGGTCGAAATAGGCGTGTTCACGGACTTTCACCACAACGTATAAATCGCCGGGAGAACCTCCGCGCTCGCCTGCCTCGCCTTCTCCGGTGATGCGCAGGCGCGTCCCATCATCAACGCCCGGGGGAATCTTGAGCGCCAGGATTTTCTCTTCGCGCACCCGGCCCTTGCCACGACAGTCGGCGCAAGCTTCATTGATAACTTGGCCCATGCCGCGGCATTGCGGGCAAGTGCGCGCGATGGTGAAGAATCCTTGCTGCTGGTGGAGTTGTCCCCTGCCGCCGCACGCCGGACAATTCACCGGCTCGCTCCCTTTCTCTGCCCCGGTGCCGTGGCAGGTTGCGCAGGTTTCCCAGCGCGGAATCTTGATCCGGCTTTCCAAGCCCTTCGCTGCTTCTTCAAGAGCAATCTCCAAGTCGTACCGGAGGTCCGCACCGCGAGCCGCTCGGGAGCGCGGGCGCGCACCGCGTCCGAAGAGATCCCCAAATCCGAAAAACTCGCCGAAGATATCCTCGAAATCAGAGAAAATCGTGGAGGAGAAATCGGGGGACCAACCGCCGGTGGAGCCCAGGGCGGCGTGGCCGAAGCGGTCATAGGAAGCCCGCTTCTGGGAATCAGCCAGGACGCTGTAGGCCTCCGTGATTTCCTTGAACTTCTCCTCGGCGGCTTCTGTATTGTCCGGGTTGCGGTCCGGGTGGTGCTGCAGCGCCATTTTGCGATAGGCGCTTTTAATCTCCTGCTCGGACGCGCTCCGGCCTACGCCGAGTACCTCGTAATAGTCGCGTTTCTGGTTCAATCTCGGTCCTCAATCTTTCGCGACGCGGGGGTAGAGGCGAGTTGACCTCGCCATCTGGCGCCGGTGGTGTTGGCGGCGTAAGGCCGCCCCTACAACAGGCCAGGGTGCTGGGGCCCCCCTGCCATCGCTCAATCCTCCGCCGGCTCTGGAGAATTCTCGGGCCCCGCCGCGACGGCGACTTTCACCACGGCGGGTCGCAAGAGGCGATGTTTCAACAGATAGCCTCGCTGCAACTCTTCGACGATCTCCTGGTCGTGGTGAGCCCCCACCGCCACAGCCTCCACCGCCTGGTGGAAGCGAGGGTCGAAGTCTTTTCCTGTGGCTTCAATGGCGACCAACCCGGCTCGGGTCAAGACACCCACCAATTCCCTGTAAATCACCTCAATGCCTTGGTAGATAGCTTCAGGGACGTGGGGGTCGCGGTGCTTCATGGCGCGCTCGAAGCCGTCCAGAGTCGGCAACAGGGCGCGCACCAGATCCTCGACCGCGTACTGGCGGAATTCCTCCTTCTCCCGTTGCACCCGTTTGCGGACATTCTCCAGCTCAGCTTGCTGGCGGAGCAGTCGGTCGTAGAGATGCTCTTTCTCGGCCCGCAGCTTCTCGTACGCGGCCGCCAAATCTGCGGCCGCGGGAGGAGCGGCCGCGTTGGCTGACACCTCGGTGGGAGGCGTCGTGCCCTCAGGGGCGCCCTCGTCCGGGGTCTCCCCTGTCTCAGACTGCTCTCTTCGGACTAACTTCTTCTCATTCTTCATAGCTTCTTCATTCTATATCGTCTCAGCCGAACATGGGGTCACGATTAGTGCCGTCGCGACCCCTGCAGGGGCGTCCGGCGGCCGGCAGGCCCTCCACGGCACAGACGCGACATCTCGCTCCGGGGTCGGGACTTGTCGTGCCAAGCCGTGCGCGAAGTCACATCAGTTTGAACTGAGAAGCCGGCTGCACAGATGGGCGATGTAATCCACGCTGCTGATAGCGAGGTCATATTCCATGCGAGTGGGTCCGACAACCCCCAGTGCTCCCACCGGGCGGTCGCGGTAGTGCAGCGGCGCGACGATGAGGGTGCAATGCTGCATCAGCTTCTCGGAATTCTCGTGCCCAATCAGGATCCGGACGCCCAGAGTCGGCGATTGCAGGCACGCGCCCAGAATCCTGACGAGCCTGGCTTTCTCCTCAAACGTCTCCAAGAGCACTTTGATTTTCTCGACATTCTCAAATTCCGGCCGGCCCAGGATTTTCGCCGTCCCGTCCACGAAAAGAGGTCCGGACTCTTCCGCGCCTGCCAGTGCCCCCCACATGCAGAGCGTTGCGACGTTGCGCAGCAGACGGTCGCATTGGATTTTGTCCGCCTCCATGCGCTTGAAGATCTCCAGACGAATCGTCCCCAGCGACCAGCCGTGAAATTCCGAGTTCAGGAAGTGCGCGGTGCGGTCAAGCTCCTCCTGGGAGAACTCCTCTTCCAGGCGAACGACTTTGCTCTCGACCAGGTCCGGCTTGGACACAATGACAACCAGGACCCTCAACTCGGGGAGCATCACAAACTTGATATGCTCCAGGACCTTCTCCTCCATGGGCGGCGCAAGGACCAGTCCCACATTGTTCGAAACCTCCGACAAGATGTGCGAGGCCTTCACCATCAATTGCTCCAGCGCGCCCGCCGAAGGTCCCAGAGCGCCCTCAATGTACTCTTCGGTCTGGCGGGTCAGGCGGGTGGGGGCCATCACTTTGTCTACATAAAAGCGGTAGGCCTTGTCTGTCGGGACGCGACCAGCGGAAATGTGTGGCTGGCTCAGGAAGCCTCGGGCCTCCAGCATCGCCATGGTAGTGCGAATGGTCGCCGAACTCAGCGGC